>Ga0302324_100001430_pt1 | contig 58085 bp, 56 predicted proteins | sample Palsa_T0_1_FD_201949 | JGI IMG/M metagenome (GOLD analysis project Ga0302324, IMG submission 201949) | Peat permafrost microbial communities from Stordalen Mire near Abisko, Sweden - Palsa_T0_1 | ecosystem: Environmental > Terrestrial > Soil > Palsa > Peat permafrost | place: Sweden: Abisko...
GCGATCGCTTGAGATCGCGATAGTCGGCGTCGTCGAGCTTGCCCATCTCACGATCGAATTCGAGTTCACGCAGACCTTGGACGGCGAGACCGCGATCATGTTCGAGGCGTTCGAGTTCGAGTTCGAGGATGGTGGAGCGCCGACGGCGCGGAAAGCCGCCGCTGAGCGGCGCCGCGACGAAGAGCGCGACCGCCGCGACGATCAGAATCGCCGCCAGGTAATTCGCCACGTTAGATCCGATCGCTCAGCTCGCGTTCGAGCCGGCGCCGCAGTTCAGGATCGAAGTTTTCAACGCTGGCGTTGGCGCCCGAAACGGGCGAGCCGGGAGAGCTGGGAGCAGACGAACTCGAACGCCAGCGCCCGACGGTAAACGCGACCAGCGCGCCGCCGGCGGCGATCGCCGCGAACGGCATGACCCACGCGAGTAGGTTGAAGCCCTGGGTCGTAGGCGCCGAGAGAATCTTCTCGCCGTATTTGCCGCGAAAGTATGCGATGACCTGCGCACCGCTCATCCCGCGCCCGAGCATCCCGGCGATCTGGTCGCGCACCGGCACCGAGAACTCGCAATTCGGATGGTTACAGTTGGCGACGGTCAGGCCGCAACCGCATTGGCAGGTCAGCCCCTCGGAGACTTCCTGCACGCTGACAGTCGGGGCGGCGGCGATCACGATTGGTATCGCGAGCGCGCAGGCACATGCGACGATAATCAGCGCCGCCGTACTGGTGCGGAGTTTGAGCAGGCGCTTCACGCGTCAGTCACCTCCGGGGACGGCCTGCACGTCGTCCTCGAACGGCGCAGGCGCCCGCACGGCGGCAGCGATCACCGCCCGTTCGCGCACGTTCGGCCACATCACGATAACGGTGCCCAGCGCCATGATGAGACCGCCCGCCCAGAGCCAAAACACCAGTGGCGTCAAGAAAACCTGGAAAGTCGCGAGACCGCTCTGATCGTCGATACCGGCGAGCACGACGTAGAGGTCGGCGGCGGGCGTCGATCGAATCGCGACCGCGGTCGCAGGTTGCTGGAGGCGCTTGTAGAAGAGCTTCGCGGGCTCCATCATCGCGATCGGCTTGCCGTTGAGCCGAACTTCCACACGCGCGCGAACGGTCTCGACGTGCGGCGTCTCGCTGGTCTCGAGTCCCAGATACTCGAGGTCGTAGGCGCCGACCTGGAAAGTATCGCCCTGCTTGACGCTTTTCTTGACCTCGGTCTTGAAGAAAGCCGACGCGACGATGCCGGTGAACGCGAGCACCACGCCCAGGTGGATAACGTAGCCGCCGTACCGGCGATTGTTCTTGGCGATCAGATTAACCATCGCGGCCGGCACGGACTCCGCAACCATGTGACGGCGCGCACTTACGCCGCGGCGGAACTCGACAACGATCGTGCCGATGACAAAGGCCGCCAGTGAGAGCGCCGTCAGCACGTACCATTCGCGTAATCCCGCGATGAAGGCGCATCCGCCGGTGGTGATGCCGAACAACGCGGGCGCCGCGAAGGTTTTCGCGAGGCTATCGAAGGACGATCGCCGCCATGCGATCAGCGGACCCACCCCCATCAGAAAGATCAGCGCGAGTGCGAGCGGCGCGTTGACCTTATCGAAGAACGGCGGCCCCACCGTAATCTTGACGCCACGCACGGCCTCCGACAGGACCGGAAAGAGCGTGCCCCAGAAGACCGCGAACGCGATCCCGACGAGGACTAAGTTGTTGAAGAGGAAGGCCGCCTCGCGCGAGAGATACGATTCGAATTCGGCAGGCGTGCGCAATTGCTTGACGCGCGACAATAACAATCCGGTGTAGAGCACGGTGACGGTAATCAGAAACGTCAGAAAGTACGGACCGAGACCCGATTGAGTGAACGAATGCACCGACGAGATGACGCCGCTGCGGGTGATGAAGGTGCCGAACAAGGTCAGCCCGAAGGCCATGCCTATGAGCACCAGGTTCCACACCTTCAGCATATCCTTGCGTTCCTGGATCATCACCGAATGGAGGTACGCGGTCATGACGAGCCACGGCATGAAGGCGGCGTTCTCGACTGGATCCCATGCCCAGTAACCGCCCCATCCGAGCACTTCGTAGGCCCATCGCGCGCCGAACATGTTGCCGAGGGTCAGGAAGAACCACGAGAAAATCGCCCAGCGGCGGGTGCTGCGAATCCAGCTATCATCGAGACGCCCCGCCATCAGCGCCGCCGCGCCGAACGCAAAGGGCACGCTGGCGCTGACGTAGCCGGTGTAAAGCGACGGCGGATGTATCGCCATCCAGTAGTTCTGCAGCAGCGGATTGAGATCCTGCCCGTCGTTGGGGATCACCGCGAGCAAGTCGAACGGCCGCGTGACGAAATTAAGCATGCCGAGAAAGAAGATCGCGAGACCGGCCAGAACCGCGAGCGCATACGGCGCGATTTCGAGATTACGCCGGCGATTTTGGAAGGCAACGATCGACGTGAAGATCGTCAACAGCCACGTCCAGAAAAGCAGTGACCCCTGCTGACCGCCCCACAGCGCAGTTATCTTGTAGATGGTCGGCAGCGAGTAGCTGGTGTACGACGCGACGTATTCGAGGGAGAAGTCGCTGTGCAGCAGGCTGGTCAACAACGCGCCGACCGCAACCGTGACCATCGCGCACATCGCCCACAGCGCGTGGCGAGCGCTCGACGTCAGCGACGGAATCGAGGCACGCGCGCCGACCACGTTGGCGATTATCGAGTAGGCGGCCAGGACCAGGGCCAGGGCCAGCGCGAGTTGACCGATCAGCGACATTTTTCTCTACAATCCCTGCGCGGATCCTATTGAGCTTGCGCCTGTTGAGATGGTGGCTGTCCGGGCTGCTTCGGAACGTATTTCGACGGGCAACTGGTCAGGACCTGCCGCGCTTCGATAGTGCCGTCGGGGGAGAGCGCACCTTCGACGATAACGTCGCGGTTGGCTGCGAACATGTCGGGCTTGGGCTCGCCGCGGCAGATCACATGGAAGACGGTAGGCCCGGTCATCGCGGCCGAGACGGCTTTGACGCCTGGTTCATCGGGTGGCGGCGGCTGCGCGAGTCCGAACGACAACGTCAAGGTGACCGGGTTCCAACCGATCGAGCCGGGTGCGACGCGGCCGGCCACGCGCAACATCTGGCCACCGAGTTCGCCTTGGCGCACCTTCACTTCATTCACCGTTAGATAGTACTCAGCGGTGTCGCGTACCGCGGTGACGATCAGATAGCCAATCGCGGCAACGATTAGGCCGGCACCGACCGCAAAGCGCAGATTCTTCGGCATAATGGCTCTTCTCAGGCGTCCGCCACGCCATTCTCGATTGTGGCAGCGAACGCTCCATTCTTGTCAGCCTCGGGCCGGATCGGCAAGCATCCGGGGCGGCGCGCCGGTGCCGGGCCACCATCATGGGTCGTCGGAATGGCCTCAGACCAGCGGCGAGTCAGTCTCCAGTGTCGTGGGCAGCGGCGTTACGAGGCCCGAAGGCAACGCCGCGCTTGCTCGCCCGCACGAACGCAATCAACTCGGCCACCTCGGGCGGATGCGACCCGCTTAGTTCGAACCGTTCCAGCGCCAGTTTGAGGTTTTGCCTTACGCCGAAGAGAGCGTTGAAGGCGTCGCGCAGCGCCCGTATCGAAGCCGTCGGAATTCCGGCCCGGCGCAGTCCCACGACGTTGATTCCGCGCAGCGTGTGGGTGCCGTCCATGATGCAGAACGGCGGCACGTCGCGGCTAGTCCGGCTCAGCCCGCGCATCATCGCGAGACGGCCGATTCGGGTGTATTGATGGACGACGCAGTTGCCCGACACCAGCGCGCGATCGCCTACTTCGACCCATCCCGCAAGCAGCGCACCCCCGGCAATAATCGCCGAATTACCAACGCGGCAATCGTGCGCGGCGTGCGAATTCTGCATGAAGAAGTTGCCGTCGCCGATAATCGTGACGTCGCCATGTTCGCTGCCGCGATGAATCGTGACGCCCTCGCGAAAGACGTTGCGGTCGCCGACGCGGACGCTACGCGGGCCACCCTGATAGCCGAGGTCCTGGGGTTCGTCACCGAGCACTACATTCGGATGAATGACATTATCGCGCCCGATTTCGGTATCGCCGAGGATCGTGACGTGCCCGATCAGCCGCGTGCCCGCGCCGATCCGGATGCGGCCATCGAGCAGACAGAGCGGGCCGACCTCGACACCCTCGGCCAGCTCAACGTCACCGATGACAACGGCGGTGCGATGGATGCTGACGGGAGCCTGTTCCATGGTCATCGAACTCCCGCGCCGCCCGCCTGACGCTTAATGGAGAATCTTCTTCTTGTCCTTGAGATCGTCGGGATGCTCCCGATCTTCCACGGTGGCGCCGGGGACGCGATAGTCCTCGCCCGCCCAGGTGCCGAGATCGACCATGCGACATCGTTCCGAGCAGAACGGCCGGAAACGATTAGCCGGGCTCGCGTCAACCGGCTTTCTGCAGATGGGACAGCGCATCGTTCCGTCCACTAGAGTTGAAATTGCCAGCCTCAACCAGGTTTGAAATTGCCAGATAGAAGGCACGCGCGCAACGCTGCCATCAATAGATTTCGCCGTCGCATTGTTCGCTGCCGCCTGCCGTGATGAAGACGGCCAAGCGCGAGTCGTAGCTGTAAAGTTTGCTATAGCAGAACTGGCGATCATCGGGTCCGCGGAAATTGAACTTGACGTGGACGATCATCCGTGAAACTCCGCTGCGGACGTCCTCGTAAATGGTTTTCGGCACGAAGCGAATGATCAGATGGGGGACGGTCGGAGAAACTATGCCGATGTTCTCGGTGTTGGCAGCGGCGCTGGTATGCGGCAGCGGTTTGCCGTTGATCATCAATCCGACTTGCGCGACCCCGCCTGTCGCCTGCACCTGGCCGAAGTTGCGGAAATCGACGATGACCCGCGCCATAGCCGCGTCGTTCAATTCCATCGTGACTTGCTCGACGCCCATATAGGGACGCTCTGCTACCGCGAAAAGCAGACTGGTCACCCGCGCGTTGCGCCAGGTCGCAAAGGCGCTGAAGGCGGTCGCTACGACCATCATAAAGGTCATGAAGTCGTTGAATCGAAGAACGTTGGTGAGGCGCAGGAAAGCGAGGCGTTCGCGCCGAGGGATTCCGGGCGCCGTAGCGAAATCCTCGATGGACTGAGAGTCGCGTTCCGCGGAGGCGATTGAGTCAGTTTGATGTTTCGGAGCGTCGGCGCTCATTTTCTAGGACACCCTCACCCTCACATGGCCCGGCATTTTATTACACTGCAAGGCTCGGAGCGGCGCGAATCGAACAATCTCGCAGCGAATCGCGACTCCGTTATACCTCGCAAAGTACTTACGAGATGCGCAAAACGGCAGCGCCTTTCAATTCGTCATGTTTGAGCATATTCAACGCGTGATTCGCATCTTCGAGGTTCATCACGATCGTATGCGTGCGGATTGGAATCTCGCCGGCGAGCTTCAGGAACTCTTCGCCGTCGGCGCGCGTATTGGCGGTGACGCTGCGCAGTTCCTTCTCATTGAACAGATGGCGATCGTAGTCGAGCGCCGGAATCGGCGACAGGTAGATACCGGCTACTGCGAGAATCCCTCCGCGATCAAGTGCCGCGAGCGCCGGCAGCACCAGGTTGCCCGCGGGTGCGAACAGGATCGCAGCGTCCAGAGGGGCGGGCGGTTGGTCCTCGGCCTCACCAATCCATGCCGCCCCCAGTTCATGTGCGAGATCCCGATGAACCCCGCCGCGACTCATCACGAACACCCGGCATCCCCAGTGCTTCAACACCTGGATCACGAGATGCGCCGAACCGCCGAAGCCGTACAGGCCAACCGTCGAGCCGGGGCGCACCTCGGCGCGCTTGATCGCCCGATACCCGATGATCCCCGCGCAGAGCAGCGGCGCGATTTCTTCGTCAGGAACGTTGACCGGCAGTGCATACGCGAAATCCTCGCGGACGGTGGCGAATTCCGCGTAGCCGCCGTCATGGTCCCAGCCAGTGAAGCGCGCGTTGGGGCATAAGTTCTCGCGTCCGCGACGGCACCACGCACAAACTCCGCAGGTCTCGCGCAACCAGGCGATGCCGACGCGCGCACCCGGCGCGAAGCGCTTACACCCCTTACCCAGCCGTTCGACCACGCCGACCACTTCATGGCCCGGCACCATGCGCGGATGTTTCCGTGCAAGGTCGCCCTCGGTGACATGAAGATCGGTGCGGCACACGCCGCACGTCGTCACGCGCACGAGTATCTCGCCGGGCTGAGGCTCCGGCATTTCGAGATCGGCGAGTGTCAGCGGATTGGTCTCTATCGCCGCCGGCGTATGCACAACCATCGCACGCATGACCCGTATGCTAGCGCCGCACCGGTGACCGAGGCGACTGTTTCCGGCGCGAATTTCAAAATTGCGATACGGGCTTGAATCCTGTGCCAAATCAGGTCAGTTTCAATATGCAACCGTTTTGGGCGGCTCGAAAACCGGGTTGCCTATACGGATCTGATGGCCTATAAGGGGCGCTGGTTCACGATGGCGCAAGCTGACTTCAGTACTTCTCAGCCCGACTCGATCGGCGAAATCCTCGACCGCGCGAGCACCGGCAGACGGCTCAGCGAGGCCGACGCTATTGCATTGATCGAGTGCTCCGACGCCGATCTGACCCGCGTTATGGCGGCCGCCGCATCGATGCGCGACCGCTCAAAGGGCCGCGAAGTCACGTACTCGCCCAAGGTTTTCCTGCCAGTCACTAATATCTGCCGCGATCGCTGCACCTACTGCACCTTCCGCAAGGATCCGGGCGATCCGGGGGCCTGGACGATGACGCTCAGCGAGATCGCCGAATGGTCGCGGCGCGGTCGGGAACTCGGCTGCATCGAGGCCTTGATGTGTCTGGGCGATAAGCCCGAGGTCGCCTTTAAGGAATATCGCGCAACGCTGACTGCACTCGGTGCCCGCAGTACGATTGAGTACGTCGGCCGCGCATGCGAGACGGCGCTGGCCGAGGGACTCCTGCCGCACACCAACGCGGGTATCATGTCACGCGAAGAAATGGCGATGCTGCGGCCGCTCAACGCCAGCATGGGCCTGATGCTCGAAAGCGTCTCGCCGCGGTTGCGCCAGAGTGGCGGCGTCCATCAATGGGCGCCCGACAAAGATCCCGCGGTCCGCCTCCGTATGATCGATGACGCCGGCGAACTACGCATCCCATTTACCACCGGCATCCTGATTGGCATCGGCGACACGCCGGCCGAGCGCGCTCAGAGCCTCATCGCAATCCGCGCGAGCCACGAACGCTACGGCCATATTCAGGAAGTGATCGTCCAGAACTTCCGCGCCAAGCCCGGTATTCCGATGGAGGATGCGCCCGAACCCGAAGCCCTCGAGATGGCGCGAGCAATCGCAACAGCGCGCCTCGTGCTCGGCCCCGCGATGAACGTGCAGGCGCCGCCGAATCTTTCGCCGCACGAAATCGAACTGTTCCTAAGCGCAGGTATCAACGACTGGGGCGGCATCTCGCCGCTCAGCCGCGACTACGTCAATCCCGAGGCGCCGTGGCCGCACCTCGAACAATTGGCGCAACGATGTGCGCGCGCCGGCTTTCACCTAACCCAGCGGCTCGCGATTTACCCCGAATACATCAACGACGAGTGGGTCGATCCGGCCATCCGGCCGGCGATCGATCGGCTCAATGATCGAGTTGGAGCGGAGGTTTGATCGTGAATCTCGATCAAATTCGCGGTTTTGTTGACGATATCGAAGCGACGCCGCTGAACGTGCTGATGGCTCATGCCTCGGCCGACATGCGCGCGATGCTGCTCAAGGGCCTCAACGGCAAGGAACTGACCACCGACGAGGGACTCGCGATTTACACCGCCAGCGGCGATGACCTGCGCGCGGTGATCAAGGCGGCCGATCTGGCGCGAGCTGAAGATGTGGGCGAGGAAGTCACCTACGTCGTCAATCGCAACATCAACTTCACCAATATCTGTTTCGTCGGTTGCCAGTTCTGCGGCTTCAAGCGCCAGAAATGGGAATCCGACGCCTACGACCATTCCGACGATACCATCGTCACGAAGGTTGCGGATGCGGTCGCGCGCGGCGCAACGGAAGTCTGCATGCAGGGCGGCATCAATCCGGATATGCCCGCGTTCAAGTATCGCGATCTGCTCGTCGCGATTAAGTCAGCTTTCCCCGATATCCACATCCACGCGTTCTCCCCAATGGAGATCATGTACGGCGCGCGCCGTACCCGCATGGAGTATTCCGAGTACATCGCGATGCTCCGCGACGCCGGTCTCGGGTCGATTCCCGGCACTGCCGCGGAAATCCTCGACGACAGCATTCGCGAGGTTCTCAGCCACAAGAAGGTTGACGTTGCCGCCTGGGTGGACATCGTTACCAGCGCCCACGCACTCGGCGTGCGCACCACTTCGACCATCATGTATGGGCATCTTGAAAGCCCGCGCCACGTCGTCAATCATCTCGACCTGCTGCGCACCATCCAGAAGCGCACGCATGGTTTCACTGAGTTCGTGCCGTTGCGCTTCATCCACGAGAACACCGTGCTGTTCCGCCGCGGCCTCGTGAAGCCGCAGGAAAGCGGCATCCTCGACCTTCAGATGTACGCGTTCTCGCGGTTGTTTCTGCGCGGCTTCATCGACAACATCCAGACCTCGTGGGTCAAGCTCGGCGTCGATCTCGCGGCCGTTACGCTTAAAGCAGGATGCAACGATTTCTCCGGCACCCTGATGGAGGAGAGCATCACCGCGCAGGCCGGTGGCACCGCGGGCGAGTTTGTCGCGGTCGATCTGATCGAAGAAAAGGCGCGCGAAGCCGGGCGCGTCGCGGTCGAACGCAGCACCCTCTACAAAAAACTCTACGGCAGAAAGGCTCCCAATGGCGCGCGGCCGATCGTCCCCTCCACCCACCCCCTCGATCACCACGCTAGCGGGGGGAGTGGGTGCAGCTAAGTTTCTTCGCGGACTGGTCAAGCGGGTCGATCCGCGCAAAGTGACCGTCGTCGTCAATACCGGTGACGACGAGCATTTCTACGGTCTGCATGTCTCGCCGGACATCGACACGGTGATTTACACCCTAGGCGGTGTGATCAATCGTGAGCACGGCTGGGGTCTCGAAGGCGAGAGCTTCAACGCGCTGGACGCTTTGGGCCAGCTCTATGGCAAGCCCTGGTTCAATCTCGGCGACCGCGACCTCGCGACTCATTTGTACCGCACCGAGCGGCTACACTCAGGCGCGCGCCTGAGCGACGTCACCACCGAACTCGCAGCGCGCTTCGGCGTCAAGTCGCAAATCTTGCCGATGAGCGACGACCGCGTTCACACCTTCGTCAAACTCAAGGGCCGCCCTGCCCTTCCGTTTCAGGAGTATTTCGTGCGTGGACGAGCGCGCGGCGTCGTCGAGCAAATCGAGTTGCGCGGCGTCGAGAAGGCCCGGCCCACTCGCGCGGTGCTCGAAGCGATCAAAACCGCCGACGCTATCGTGATTGCTCCGTCAAATCCGTTCGTCTCGATCGGCCCGATCCTCGCCCTTGCTGGCATCCGCAAGGCACTCGCGAAAGTCCGCAGCCGCGTTGCCGCTATCAGCCCCATCGTCGGCGGCAAGACTATCAAAGGCCCCGCCGATAAAATGATGCGCGGGCTAGGCCACGAAATCTCGCCGCTCGGCATCGCGCGCCTTTATCGCGACATTGCCGGCCTGATGGTCATCGACGTCATCGACCATCGTTACCTGGAGCCGATTCGCGCGCTCGGCATGAACGCGGTCGCCACCGACACCGTCATGACCTCACCCGATCACGCTGGCCGCCTGGCGGACGTGGTTACGCGCGCGCTTGAGGTGTAGGCTTTAGTTTCCATGGCCTCTATAACGCTTACAGCAATCGAAGGCATCCCGATGATCATGGCCGGCGACAACCTCGCCGAACTCATCGCGCATGCTGTTACCCGGATGGATTTGACGCTGCGCAACGGCGACATTCTCGCCCTTTGCCAGAAGATCGTTTCCAAGGCCGAGGGCCGCCAGGTCAACCTGAAGGATGTCGAGCCGTCGCCGCTGGCGCTCAAATTCGCCGCGCGCTGGGACAAGGATCCCCGCTCGGTCGAACTGGTGCTGCGTCAGACCAGCCGCATCGTGCGGATGGACAATGCTGTCCTGATTGTCGAAACCGGTCCCGGATGGGTCTGCGCCAATGCCGGCATCGACGAGTCCAACAGCCTCGAGGACGACCGCGCGATCCTGCTGCCGGAAGACCCCGACGCATCGGCAGTGCGCCTGCGCAACGAACTGAAACGCCTCACCGGCGCGGAAATCGCCGTACTCATCACCGACACCTTCGGCCGTCCGTGGCGCGACGGTTTGACCGAGGTCTGCCTCGGTATCGCGGGCATGGACCCCATGCTCGATCTGCGCGGCACCACCGATCTTGGCGGCCGCGAGCTGCATCACACCGTCATCGCGATTGCCGACGACCTCGCGTGCGCCGCCGGCCTGATGATGCCAAAAGCGGGCGCTACTCCAGCCGTGCTGATTCGCGGCTACCACTACAAGCCTGCCGACGGCAGCGCGAAGGCGCTCATCCGTCCGGCCGCCTCCGACCTTTTTCGTTAGGCTTATTGTCGATCAGCAGTGGCAAAGAACCCTCAAACGGCGGGCGCTCGTTCAAACTCCGAGGTGGAAGCTCGCGAATCGCACGACAATACCGAAGCGCGTAACGCTTCTGGTGTGAGTGATTCTCGCAACTCTCACCCAAGCGCAGGAGTTCACGACCTCGCGCTCCCGGTCAAGGACGACCTGATCGCGACCGAGCAGAAACTCTCGCGCCTGCTGGATTCAAATGAGGCGCTCATCGGTGAGATCTGCCATTACCTCGTTGACGCGGGCGGCAAGCGTCTCCGTCCGCTCTTTATCCTGCTGGTGTACCGCGCGTGCGGTGGCGTCACTGCCAGGGTCGAGGACGCGATCGATGCTGCCATTGCGCTCGAGCTGATTCATTCGGCCACGCTGCTGCACGACGACATCATCGACGGCGGGCTACTGCGGCGCGGCAAGCCCTCCGCTTTCGCCCGTTATGGATTCGCGCCCTCGCTGGTCGCCGGCGATTTTCTCTTCTGCCGCGCCTTCGAGCTTTGCGGCCGCTTCGAAGAACGCCTCGTGCGGACTGCGGCGCAAGCCTGCATCCAGCTCACCGAGGGGGAAGTGATGGAAGGCCGCATGCGGCACAACGCCGCCGCCACCATCGACGATTACATAGCAGTCATCACGCGCAAAACCGCCTCGCTGTTCGCGGCCGGTGGCAAGGTTGCAGCAGATCTCGCTGGCGCCGACGCCAAGACCATCGCCGCGATGGAAACCCTCGGGCTCTCCATCGGGCTCGCCTTCCAGATGATCGATGACCTCTTGGACGTCCTCGGGCCGGAAGAAAAAATCGGCAAGCCGGTCGGTTCCGACTTACGCGCCGGAATCATTTCATTGCCGGTAGTGCTGGGGGTCCAGCACAACACCGAATTCGCGCGCAATTTCCGCGCCGGTACGCGCCTGGAAGGCGCCGATTTCGAGCACGCGCTTCAATTGATGCGTGATCCGTCGCTGATCGCGCGCGGCCGTGCGATGGCCGCCGATCGGGTCAGCCACGCCCGCGACCTACTCGACCAGCTCGAGCCCTCGATTTATCGCGATTCCCTGTCGTTGCTGATCGACGAGCAAACCCATCGCAAAGATTAACTTCGCGCGGGTGTCACGACTCCGGAAATCTGAAACCTTTTTCCGCGACCGTGCGCTCAGCTACATATTATCGACGATCGCCTTGCCGAACTCAGAGCACTTGAGCAGCTTCGCCCCGCTCATCTGGCGCTCGAAATCGTAAGTGACGGTCTTGTTCGCGATCGTCTTTTCCATTCCGCGAATGATACCGTCGGCTACTTCCTGCCAGCCCATATGCTCGAACATCAATACACCCGAGAGGATCACCGACCCCGGGTTGACCTTGTCCTGATCGGCATATTTCGGCGCGGTGCCATGAGTCGCCTCGAAAATCGCGTGGCCGCTGACGTAGTTGATATTGGCGCCCGGCGCGATTCCGATACCGCCGACCTGCGCCGCCATCGCATCGGAGAGGTAATCTCCGTTGAGATTCATGGTCGCGACGACGTCGAATTCGTCAGGCCGCGTGAGAATCTGCTGCAGTGTGATATCCGCAATCGCGTCTTTGACCAGCAACTGTCCGGCCGGCGGATTACCGCCGCAATCGTCCCATCCGACCGCCTTGCCCTTGTACTCGCGGCGCACCAAGTCATAGCCCCAGTCGCGGAACGCGCCCTCGGTGAACTTCATGATATTGCCCTTATGGACGAAGGTCACGCTCTTGCGCTGGTGGGCGAGCGCGTAGTTGAGCGCGGCGCGAATCAGGCGCTCCGACCCTTCGCGCGAGACCGGCTTGATCCCGATTCCGGAGGTATTGGGAAAGCGGATACTTTTGACGCCCATCTCCTCCTGCAGAAACTTGATCAGCTTCTTTGCTTCCGGCGATTCCGCCGCCCACTCGATTCCGGCGTAGATATCCTCGGTGTTCTCGCGGAAAATCACCGCGTCGAGCTTTTCGGGATGTTTCACCGGGCTCGGCACGCCCGCAAAGTAGCGCACCGGGCGCAGGCAGACGTACAGATCGAGCAACTGGCGCAGGGCGACGTTCAGCGAACGGATTCCGCCGCCGATCGGCGTCGTCAGTGGCCCCTTGATTCCAACCAGGTATTCCTGAAACGCCTCGACAGTCTCGTCGGGCAGCCAGGTCTTCCATTGATTGAAGGGCTTTTCACCGGCGAAAACCTCCATCCAGGCGATTTTGCGCTTGCCGCCGTAAGTCTTTTCCACCGCATGATCAAAAACATACTGCGAGGCGCGCCAGATATCGGGGCCAGTGCCGTCGCCCTCGATAAACGGGATTATGGGACGATCCGGAACCTGGAGCTTGCCGTCAGCCAAGCGGATTTTTTCGCCGTCGTTGGGGACCTTGATATAGGTGAACGCCATGTGTTTTATCCGTTCGGTGACGAGAAAATTGCGCTCCGCGTAGTACAAATCAACGCTGGCGCGCCGTCAGTAGCGCCACATCATATATCAAAGCGGCTCGATTGCCAGCAGAAGCACGCCATCTGCGGGCGCTCGCGGAGGGAAGATTAGCTCGCGCGGCTTCCCCGCGCGCAAATCGGTGGTCAAGGAACTCATAACTTATGGTTTTTTCTGAAACAGCGACCTAACCCAGCTCGCAGACTCGTTAGCTCGGCTCGCAAGCTCGCCTGGTGACCAGGTTTCAGACTTCCCATTTTGCAAAGACGTGCGCCTATCGAACCTCCGGCGATTTCACTTGCCCGAGCTTTTCTCCAAGCTCACACCAGAGCCCGAATCGTCCACGGCCGAATCGATCAACGCCGCAAGGTTGTGAGTCTCGCGGCGCGGACCCGCAGTCTCCCCTGCCCGATCGTAAACGACCTTGCCGTTGCGGTCGAAAATCACCACCGTCGGGATGTAGCCGCCGTAATAGTTCGCCACCAGCGGCCGCTGGGCCAGTGAAACGTGATTGAGATCGACGATCACGAAATGCACGCGATCGCGATACTTTGGAAAGAGCGTGACCACTCGCTCGGCCTCGCGATTGGTGTTCCAGCAATGCGACGTGCCGAAGAAAACCACGGTCGGCCGGTCGGTGGAAATCGTGCCGTCGCCGGAATCGGCAGCCTCGATTGGGAAATTGGCACTGGAATCGTCGATAAACGAGAGATCCGGAGCAAGTTTCAAATCCGATCCTGCGCTGGCGGTCGGGATGCGGATGAAGGCGAGCGCAAGCGCGATCACAATCCCGGTTATCAACCCAAGCGGCGTCAGCCTTGTGAGTGTCGTTCGCATCGCCATCGGACTTTCCCTCCCGCGAATCGCTCTCTCCTCAATCACAGACCAGCAACACTCGGCGCGTCTGCCGAGTTCCCTGTTTTCCAATAGGTCCAGGCCCGATGGCGCTGGGTTTCACAGATGGCGGCTGTCCGGGGTTGTTTACAGTCGAGTCCACCGACATTTCATCGGGAGCATCGACATGGCAACTTTGAATCAGGCGTGGCGGCGTGAGGATTGGCATCGGAGAGGAACGAGGATGATTGAGGTTGAGTCAGCGCCAGTCGGTGGCCTCATCAGGTACACGGAAGGCGGCGGCGGGGCCGGCGCATTGATCGTCAATCGTCCGAGTTACGGCATTTCCGGTCGCGGCGCGCGCGTTACCTTCACGATCGTCGATTCGTGCTTCGGACGGATCCTGATCGGGGCGACGCGCATCGGGATCTGTTGGATGGGCGTCTGCGATTCCGACGCGCATTTGGAAGCGGAACTTCACCGCGATCTGTCGGCGGCGGACATCGCTCGCGAGGATGGCGGTGTCGCTGCTCTGGCGCGTCTGGTCATCGATTTCGTGTGCGGAAGAACGCGCGAAGTCACGATACCGATCGATTTGCGTGGGACGCCCTTTCAGATTTCTGTATGGCGCGAACTCTGCGCGATTCCGTGGGGTGCCACGCGATCGTACGGTGAGATTGCGCGGCGGCTGGAACGCCCCGACGCCTCGCGCGCAGTCGGCGCGGCCAACGGTTCGAATCCGCTCGCGATCATCATCCCATGCCATCGCGCGATCGGCGCGGACGGATCGCTCACCGGCTATCGCTGGGGCCTCGAGTACAAGCGACGCCTGCTCGATCATGAATGCGCGCTCGCGCAAAGCTCGCTTGGCTTCAACTGATTGGCGTGCGGCGCGCAAGCCAATGGTCGAAGAATCAAGAACTATACTCTCTTCTGAAACCTCTTCTTTCACTGGATTGACGCTCGCGATGTTCGGTTAACCCGCCAAGTCCTGCGGCAACGAGGACGGCGGGCGACGGCACTGACAAGTTTCAGACTTCCCTTTGATAAACACGCGAGCTTGGTCCCCTGGGACGCTAGAGTGTCCCGGAACACTGGAGCGCAGCAAAACGAGCACACTAGCGGAGCGCAGCCGAGCTACACTAGTGGACCGCAGAGGAACGAGCAGGCGGGTCCGCGAGCTGCGCATAGGTAAACTCTCAGAGTCTGCGACGTGCGCATAAATGAGACTCTTAGAGTGTGCGACGCGCGCAAAAACATATCTGAAACGCTCCGTTCATGTGCCTTGAATCGGCGACGCCCAGCGGCCGAAGATCGTCTCGCCGATCCTCCCAAGCGCCGGCAGATGTCGCTCGGCCTCGACCAGTATCGCGTCACCGTCGAGGCCCACGCGCTTGAGACCCTCGCCAAACTCGCCGACCAGAGCGGTGAGAATCTCGCGAGTCATCTCGGCGTGAAACAGAAACCCGTAGGCCTTGGCGCCGTACCGATACGCCTGCAGCGGAGTTTTCTCCGACGACGCCAGCGCGACCGCATCCTTCGGTAGATCGAAGATATCGTTATGCCAATGGACGGCGACGAATTCCGACGGCAGTCCGCGCAGCAGACGGTCATCTTTAGCGGCTTCGAGGAGCCGGACGGGATACCATCCGATTTCCCGCTGCTCGCCGCGGCGGACTTGAGCGCCGAGCGTCGCCGCCAATAACTGACTGCCGAGACAAATGCCGAGGATCGGCTTGTCAGCTTTCAGCGCGCTTTCGATTAGCGCCATCTCCTCGCGGAAGTATGGGTACTTGTCCAAATTATAAACCGTCTGTGGTCCACCCATCACGATTAGACCGCCCAGACCCTTCACATCTCTGGGTATCGGCTGGCCGTCGAGCACGCGCACGTACTGCCATGCCAGCGCGGCGCCTTCGAGCGCGTCCGCTATCGCGCCGAGGTTTTCGGCCGGATGATGTTGCAGGACGAGAATCTTGGCCATCTTTTACTCCGCAGGCTTAGCGCGTTTTGGTCAACTGGATTATGAATCCGATGGAGGGCGGGTCAAGTAGGCGATGTCGGGGTTGCAAGGTCGCCCGGCGGCTGACCGGAAGAAATTAGATTTGCCTTGATCGCCCCAAAGGCGCTATTTGGAAAGTTTGGCCGGATAGAACCGAAAACATCAGCAGAGAGGCGCGAGTGACCGTGGAGAACAAGGCAAAATCGCCGTTCAGTGCGATCAAAGTAGTCGAATGCGGCGAAGGAATTTCGGCCGCATTCGGAACCAAGATGCTCGCCGACCTCGGCGCCGAAGTAATCAAGGTCGAGCCCCCGGCTGGCGATTTGGCGCGCCGGCGCGGACCGTTCCCCGAGGACCAGGCCGATCCTGAAAAGAGCGGCATCTTCATCTATCTCAACACCAACAAGCGTGGCGTCGTCGCCGACCTGACGCGTCCCGAGGGGCGCGAGCTGCTCGCGAAGTTGCTGGCCGATGCGGACATACTGATTCATAACGTGCCGCCGCCTGATCGCGCCGCGAGCGGACTGGACAGCGCTGCGTTGACGGCGGCTTATCCGAAATTGATTGTCACTTCGATCTCGATGTTCGGCGACACCGGCCCATATGCCAACTGGAACGGCTATGAGTTGACCGCCGTGAATGCCGGCGGATGGGCGTATTTGAGTCCCGGTGCGTCGCCCTATCCCGAACAGCCGCCGCTTAAGTGCTTCGGTTCGCAGGGCGACTTTCAGGGCGGGGTCCACGCGGCGATGGTTACCATGGCGGCCTACTTCAACCGCCTCAAGACTGGCAAGGGGCAGGCGATCGACGTCTCCGAGCAGGAGTGCATCGCCGCGATGCTGGAGATGAACCTGATGCACTGGACCTATGCGCATCGCGAGACCTCGCGCCTGGGATCGCGCCTGCTGGGACCGTGGTTCATTGGCGACTGCGCCGACGGCAAAATCTTCGCCCTCGCTGTTGAAGAGGAGCAGTGGAAGCGCCTGGTCGAACTGATGGGCAATCCGGAATGGGCGAGCGAGGATCTCTTCAAGGATCGTATTTCGCGCGGCCAGAATCAGGACGCGCTCAAAGCCTTGATGGGCGAATGGCTCAGCCAATGGAAGGTGCAGGACCTCTATCGCGCGGCGCAGAAGGCGCGGGTTCCCTTCGCACCGGTCAACACGATGGCCGATCTCTACGCCAGTGACCATCTGGCGGAGCGCGACTTCTTCGTACCGATCGAGCAACCCGGAGTCGGCAGCGTCAGGCTGCCCGGCATGCCGTCGAAATACGCTCGTACACAGTGGTCGATACGGCGGCCGGCTCCGCACCTTGGCGAACATTCCGAGGAGGTTTTCTGCGGCGAATATGGCGTCGCGCGCGATCGCTTGAGTGAACTTCACAAGGCCGGCGTAGCCTAGGAACGGCGTCGAGCAGGAACAAAAGGAAACTATCATGACTGATCTACCGCTCGCAGGAATTCGCGTACTCGATTTCACCTGGGCCTGGGCTGGTCCCTTTTGCACGATGCAACTGGCGCATCTCGGCGCCGAAGTCATTCGCGTCGAAACCACGGCGCGGCCGGCGTGCGTCACGCGCCTGATTCCGCCGTTTGCCGACGATGCACCGGGACCAAATCGCGCCGGCTATTTTAATCAGTACAACCAAGGCAAAAAGGCGATTACGCTGAATCTCACCAAGCCCGAGGCGATCGAGATTGCCCTCGCGCTGGCGAAGCACGCCGATATAGTCACCGATAATTACGCGGCAGGCGTGATGGACAAGCTGGGCCTCGGCTACGACAAGCTGCGCACGGTCAAGCCCGACATCATCATGATTTCGATGTCCGGTTACGGGCAGACGGGTCCTTACAAAGGCTTCGTCGGCTATGGGCCGCCGGCGTCGGCCGCATGCGGAATGTTCTTCGGCACCGGCTACGAGGGCGGCGACCCGGGCGAGATTGGCGTGTCCTATCCCGATCCGAACGCCGGCATTTTCGGTGCGTTTGCGATTATGGCGGCGCTGACTCATCGCGCGCTTACCGGCGAAGGCCAGTATATCGATCAGTCGCAGCTCGAAACCGCGCTGGTGCTGATGCCCGAAGGTCTGCTGCAGTACGATATCGCCAAGCACGAGCCCGAGCGCCATGGGAATCACGACCCGGTGATGGCGCCGCACGATTGCTACAAGGCCGCCGGCGACGACGAAAAGTGGGTCTCGATCGCGGTCGGTACCGAAGACGAATGGCGCAGCCTGTGCGGCGCGATCGGGCAGCCGCAACTCGCCGACGATTCGCGTTTCAAAACCCAAGCCCTGCGCAAGCAGAACGAAGCCGCGCTCGACAAGATCATCACCGAGTGGACGACCGCTCGCGACCGCTGGGAAAGCACGCGCATCCTGCAGGCGGCGGGCGTCGCGGCGTTCCCCTCGATGGGCAACAAGGACCTCGCCGAGGACGCGCATCTCGCGGAGCGCGGCTACCTGGTGCAGCTCGAACATCCGGAGGTCGGCAAGCGTATTCACGCCGGTATCCCGTGGACGATGTCGGGTACTCCGGTGTCGGTGCGCAAGCCCGCTCCCATCCGCGGCGCCGATACCGAGGAAGTCCTGAAGTCGCTGCTCGGCTTCACTTCGGATCGCGTCGAGCAATTGCGCAAGTCCGAGGTTTTGATCTGACGGCGGGTCGGGCAGTGCATGGGATTGACTGACAGCGTGAAATCGACGCGCATCGTGGTGACGGAATTCATGGAAGAGTTCGCCGAAGCGATCGACGAGATGCACGCTCTGACTGAAGGTTGATTGGTTGACGATATGGCTCAGCCGCTGCTCCCGCTCGACGACCTGCGCATTCTCGACCTGACGCATTTCTATAACGGCCCTTATGCGACCCTCCTGCTCAGTCATCTCGGCGCCGAGGTCGTCAAGGTCGAGGCCCCCGGCTATGGCGACGGGGCGCGGTCTCTCTTTCGCCGCAAGGATAAACCCTACGGTTCGCCCTTCGCGCTGATGAACTCGAACAAGCAATCGATCACGCTCAACTTGAAGAGCGATGAGGGCCGCGCGATCTTCAAGCGGTTGGTGCGCAAGGCCGATATCGTGGTCGAGAACTATGCGGCGGGCACCATGGACTCGATGGGCCTGGGCTACGAAACACTGCGCGCCGAGAATCCACGAATCATCTACGCGACCAGCACGGGCTTCGGCCTGAACGGTCCCTATCGCGACGTCGCCGCTTTCGATCCGATCATCCAGGCGATGGCCGGCGTGATGGCGATAACCGGCGAATCCGACGATCCGCCGATGAAGACCGGGGCCACTGTCGCCGACATCCTTGGCGGGGTCCATCTGTGCGCCGGATTGCTCGCCGCGATTCGGCAACGCGATCGCACCGGTAACGGCCTGATGGTCGAGCTGTGCCTGTTCGACTCGGTTATTCCCGCGCTCACTACCTTCGTCGGCGCGCTGGACATGGGACTGACCGATCTGCGCGATGGCAATCGCGCTTCCGGCGGAGCGATCTCACCGTACAACTCGTATCCCGCGAGCGACGGCTGGGTGATGATTCTCGCAATCGACAACGTGCGCTGGACCAGGTTGTGCGGAATGATGGGTCACCTGGAACTCGCCACCGATGATCGCTTTGCCAAGGCCCGCGATCGTGCGAAGAATCGGCACGAAGTCGATCGCATCGTCGCTGAATGGACTATCAACAAGACGCGGCATGAGCTGTTCGAGATCATGGCTAAGGCCGACGTCTTTTGCGGCATGGTGCAGGAGTTGCCCGAAGTGATGGCCGACCCGCATCTGCTGGAGCGCGGGATGTTGCGACGGGTCGATCATCCTGCGCTGGGGCCCATGACGATTTTCACGTCGCCGCTGCGGCTTAATGGCGAGCCCTCGGTGCCGCATGCGATGAGCCCGGCGCTGGGCGCGGCCAACGATCGTTTCTATCGCGAGGAACTGGGTCTGAGCGCCGAAGAAATCACCGGCCTGCGTGATCGCAAAGTCATCTGAACCGGTTGCACTATCACGAGGAGAGAATCTGTCGTAGCATGTCCTCGTCATCACCAGCATCGACGAAATCCGCCGCCGTTCGCGCCCGGCTCAATCATCCGGTGATCGATTCCGACGGCCATACGATCGAGTTCGCACCCGCCGTCAACGATTACCTGACCAAGATCGCCGGCCCGCAATTACTGTCGCGCTTCGGCAACGTCAACGACCTCGTTGCGGCAGGCGGATGGCATCGGCAGAGCCGCGACGAGCGCTTCGCGCGCCGCAATATTCGCCCGCCATGGTGGGGATTTCCAAGCACGAACACGCTCGATCGCGCGACCACGACACTCCCGAGGCTGCTCTATCAGCGCATGGAACAGTTCGGCCTCGATTACACTGTCGTTTACCCGACACTCGCCCTGTACGCCGCGCATCTGAAGGACGACGAATTGCGCCGCACTGTCAGCCGCGCCTTCAACATGTACCACGCTGATCTGTTCCGTGAGTTTTCCGATCGCATGGCGCCAGTCGCCGTCATCCCGATGCATACGCCGCAGGAGGCGATTGCCGAGCTGGAATTTGTCGTTCGCGAGCTCGGGGTGAAGGTTATCATGATGCCGGGGAGCGTTCGCCGGCCGTTGCCGATCGTGGAGGAACGCGCGCCCGAGGTCGCTCGCTTCGCCTTCTGGGTCGATAATCTGGCGGTCGACAGTTTGTATGATTACGATCCGGTATGGGCAAAGTGTATCGAGCTCGGCGTCGCACCAACGTTCCACTCGAGCAGCATGGGCTGGGGCAGCCGCAACTCGATTAGCAGCTACGTCTATAATCACATCGGTAACTTCGCGGCCGCGGGCGAGGCCGTGTGCAAGGCCCTGTTCCTGGGAGGAGTGATCCGCCGCTTCCCCAAGCTGCATTGCGCTTTCCTGGAAGGCGGCGCCGGCTGGGGCTGCAACCTTTACTCCGACATTATCGGCCATTGGAGCAAGCGCAATCGGCGCGACGTCCAGAACTATAATCCGGCCGGCTTAGATCGTGAACTCTTTCGCGATCTCTGCCGCCGTTACGGCACGCCGCTCATCCAGGAGCGCCTGCACCATCTCGACGCCGGCGAGCGGATGACCGGGCCCGACGAAGATCCCTCGATGCTCGACGAGTTCGCGGCATCCGGAATCGAACGCCCCGAGGATGTCCGCGACGTCTTCACGCGCAACTTTTACTTCGGCTGCGAGGCTGACGACCCCATGAATGCGTGGGCGTTTAACTCGCGCGTAAATCCGCTCGGGGCGCGTCTCAACGCAATTTTCAGCTCCGACATCGGTCATTGGGATGTTCCCGATATGACCGAAGTGACCGAGGAGGCTTATGAACTGGTCGAACACGGCCTGATTACCGAAGCCGACTTTCGCGACTTCGTCTTTGGCAACCCGGCGCGTTTGTGGACCGCGATGAACCCTGATTTCTTCAAGGGGACCGCCGTGGCGGACAGCGTGAATGAACTTCTGGCATAGTGGCCAAACTAGATCCGCGGCGCCCGAAGCTACTGCCGGCGAAATAATGTCGCCGGGGCGAGATCAGGTCGTCGTCAGTTCGCTGTCCACCCTGTTAACCAGCTTGCCGATGTCCTGACCCATCACCTGGTAAGTAATGAATACCACGATCGCGACCGCCGCCAGGATGAGGGCGTATTCGGTCATCGTCTGGGCGCTGCGATATTCTCGAAACCTAACCCACAGCCGCGTGAGCATATCTTCAAGTCCCCTTTTCAGATGATTTTGGTCGCGGTCAGGTGGAGGCGCGGGCGACCATCGAGCAGCCCTTTGAAGGCATTTGATCATCTTTTAGCTCAATACTGCTTAAGCATTCAGCTTATCCCCATTCACAGTTATAACAATAATTATTGGTCTTATTTAGCGCAAGATCGCCGAAGCACAATTTTCCCTTCGTGCATTTTGAAATAAAAGTGAGTATTTCCAAGCAGAATATGTGGCCTGCGACCATTTCCGTTCGAGACGCCAGAAAGGGTGATGCCGTCGGCACTCACGATGTCGCGAGCCTTGTCAGACTCCGGTCGCTGGCCGGATGGAAAGCCGGCCGGCCGTGAGATTATTTCGCGAAGGTTTGCGAGCCTGCTAGGGCGCTGATAGCGGCAACGGCGCTCCGCAATGCGGATATTACCGCTTCGCGAGAGGCTCAAGAGACTAGGCTAATTTCCGGTGGTGCCGTTCTCCGCCGCGATCAGGGTGTGAATCGTGACCAGCTTACGCACCATATAGGCCCGCTTGCCCTTGGGGGTCTGCACTTCTATATCGTCGTCACAGGCCTTGCCGATCAAGGCCTTGCCCAGCGGTGACGACAGCGAAATGCGATGCTGGGCGCCGTCAACTTCCTCAGGCACGACGATCTCGTATTCGGCCAGCCCGCCATCGTCCAGGTCTTCGAGCTCAACTTTGCTGCCGAGGCCGACGGTATCGCGCGGAATCGAATCGATATTGATCATCGACAATTCGGCGACTCGCGCCTCAAGGTTGTTGAGCCGAGCGCGCAGGAACTCCTGCCGCTGCTTGGCCATCGCCCACTCCGCGTTCTCCGAAAGATCGCCGTGAGCGCGCGCCCGCTCGAGCTCCTTCGGTAATTCCACGTTGAGTTCGCGCTTGAGAATCTCCATTTCTTTACGGAGCCGTTTGACGACCGGTAACTCAGCCATGGATCTCTACACCCTGTTTTAAAAGCGCTAGCATTGCGACTTCGATAGACGCCATCAGTTCCATCCTCGACTCGCTGGTCGCGGTCAACCTAGTCCGCCACGATCGAAGTCAGACTGCGATTGACACCGACTACGCTTTGAATTTTCTGCACGATCATCTCGCCCAGTGAGGAAACGTCCGGCGCCGAGATTTCCGCAATAATATCGTGTGGGCCCGTCACCGAATGGGCCGCGGAAATGCCCGGCACCTTACGCAGTTTCATCGCAACCTCCCTGGCCTTACCCGGAGAAGTATCAATCAGGATGTACGCATGTACCGCCATCTGAGTCCCTCCCGTTTATGGCCGGGCACACTCCGAAATGCTAGCGTCCGTGCGCTGCCGGCGGCGTCGGATTTCCCTGCGCGTCGTATATGTAAAAGCCGCGGCCGGCTTTCCGACCTAGATAGCCGGCATCGACGTACTTCTTGAGCAGCGGGCACGGCCGATATTTGTCGTCGCCAAACACGCGATGCATCACCTCCATGATCGCGAGGCAGGTATCGAGCCCGATCAGATCGGCGAGTTCCAGCGGCCCCATCGGCTGGTTCGTGCCGAGCTTCATCGCAGTATCGATATCGGTCACGCCGCCGACGCCCTCGTAGAGCGTATAAATGCCTTCGTTGATCATTGGCAGCAGGATGCGATTGACGATAAACCCCGGAAAGTCCTCCGCTGTCATGGTGTTCTTGCCGAGCCGCTCGGCCAGCGTGCGCGTCGCCTCGAACGTTTCCTGCGAAGTCGCAAGGCCGCGAATAATCTCCACCAGGCGCATCGCCGGCACCGGATTCATGAAGTGCATGCCGATAAAGCGATCGGCGCGGGTGGTGCGCGCGCCCATCCGCGTAATGGAAATTGATGAGGTATTGGAGGCGAAAATCACGTGCTTGGGACAGACCTTGTCGAGCCTCTGGAACAGCGCAATCTTGGCGTCCTCGTTTTCGACGACGGCCTCGATGACGAAATCGGTCTCCTGGAGATCTTCGAGAGTGGCGGTCGTATCGATGCGGCGCATGATATTGTCGCGTTCTTCGGGCTTGAAGCGGCCGCGCTGAATCATGCGATCCAGATTGCGCTCGACGGTCTCACGTCCGCGCGCGACGAAATCTTCCGAAATATCGTTGAGCAGAACCTTGACTCCTGCCTGCGCCGCGACCTGCGCGACACCGGCGCCCATCTGGCCGGCTCCAATCACCCCCACTGTTCCGATACTCATCCGCGACCTCCGCAAAAAATCTGATGGCCGGCGCGTCGTCTCACCGTCCCGCCCTGCTGACGAGCAAGCGCCGCGCCCGGGCGGTTCTTGAACGGATCTGGCTTGCGCACGACCATCTCGATGGTGGCGAACAACGCCACACTCCCAAAGACGACGAAGCGGGGCGTGCGCAGCGCCGCCTCGCTTCATCGGTGAAGTTACACCCTGCTCAAATAGGCGGCAAGCGGGATCGGCGGCCCCGGAGATTTACACGAGACCCACTTCGGATGGACGTCCAGCGGGGCAATTCAACGAGAGCGCGTGCGAAGGAGATCGGTAAAGCGGTCCTACTGCGATACTCGATTTGGTGCTGAGATTCATCTCAGCGACCAACTCTATTAACGAGGAGCTTGTTTGCTTGACATCTTTATTAAATCTGACGTACTCTCGAATTGATAATGATTCTCAGTTCGTTACAGCTTACCTGATCGACGCAGCGCATTGAGCACATGGAAACGACCTCGACCGTTATCCCCTACTTTCTTTATTCGAGCGGAATCCTTCTGCGCGAGGGTCTTGAAGCCCTCCTTGTGATTATTGCGCTGGTGGCGAGCACCCGTGAGGCGGGACAGGCTGCTCGTGCGCGCGACGTCTATACTGGTGGCCTGTTGGCGATTGGCGTCAGTATCGCGCTGGCGTGGGCCGTCAATCACATCATCGGCGATAACACCAGCGACACCCTCGAGGGAGTCTTCCAACTGACGGCTGCGGCGACGCTCTTTTACGTCAGCTCGTGGCTTACGGCAAAGAGCCAGGCACAGCATTGGAATAGCTTTATCAAGGCGCAGGTCGATGCCGCCGCGCGCAGCAAGGGACCGTCGATCGCGCTCGGACTCACCGCGTTTCTGGCTGTGATGCGGGAGGGCGCCGAGACTATCGTGTTCTTCCAGGCCCTCGTTTCGGGCGCTACCGAGCGCGCGGAACGGCACGCGGTGTTCGCCGGGGTCATAGCAGGAGCGATCGCGCTGGCGGTGATCTTCCTGTGCTTGAAGAATCTCGTCAGCCGGATCCCGATTGGCGCATTCTTCGCGGCAACTTCGATCCTGCTCTATGCGCTGGCGGTGATTTTTGTCGGACAGGGAATCGCGAGCTTTCAGGAGTCGGGCGTGATGGGCGCGACCTTCGTCAATCATCTGCCGACGTTGCCGATGTTCGGATTTTTTCCGACAATTCAGACTATTGTCGCTCAGGCGATTCTGATTGTGCTGGCTGCAGCCGCGGCGTTCGTCCCAAGAACCAAGAAAGTCGCCACCGTTTCAGCGGCCGCGACGCCACCGGCGTCCGTACCTCAAGCGCATTCGCGGGCCAGCTAATCCCCCGGTATCAGTTTCTTACTTCCACGTTCTCCGCGTTATTGTCGCGCTAACCGACGCTCGCGAGCGTTCTGGCTTTGAGCTTGCGCGGGCGGATGTGAATCAGTACCTAATCGATGGCGTTGGAGTGCGCTTTCAGGAGCTCGCGCCCTGCATTTTCAGATGGACGAAGACGCAACCGCAACCAAAATCGCAGCCGAGCCGAAAGTCGGCGTGGTGCGTACGCTGTGGGGTATCGTCGCGACAATCCTGTCGCTGATTTATACCGTCATTTTTTCGATTCCGTCTGCCATCGGATCGCTCTTCAACCACGGCCACGCCGCGACCGAGTTTATCCGGGCGTGGAGCTGGTGCATCATCCACACCTGCGGCGTGCGAGTCGAGATGGAGGGACTGGAGAATCTTCAGGGCCTCGGTCAGTACGTAATGGTCTCGAACCATCAGAGCCTCTTCGACATCCTCCTGACGATCCTGAAGATTCCCGGCGAGGTGCGGTTCGTCGCGAAGAAGGAAATCCTGAAGCTGCCCGTGCTCGGCTTCATTCTCCACAAGTCAGAAAATATCGTGATCGATCGCGAGGCCGGCGGAAAAGCGATTCGGCGCGCGATCGAAGTCGTGCGGCACGGGTACTCGATCTGCGTGTTCGCCGAGGGTCATCGCTACAGCGACAATCGCGTGCATGAATTCAGCGACGGCGCCGCCTGGCTGGCAATTCTTAACAAGCTGCCGTGTGTGCCGATGGCGATCAGCGGAACCTCGACCCTGATGCCGCGCGGGGCCAAGTTCGTGGTTCCGGGGCGGCGCATCAGGATGAAGATCGGGACGCCGATTCCGACGGCAGGGATGAAGAGCGCAGACCGCTTCGAGCTAACGCGGCGGCTCGAAGCGGCAGTGCGCGCGAATTTCGCCACGGAAGTTTAGTACGCGCTAGTGAGCGGAACGAGCCACACTAGGCGAGCTTGCGAGCCGAGCTAACGAGTCCGCGACGTGCCTTCAGAAAAAAGAGTCCGCGAGCTGCGCAACAATAAGAATCTGAGATAACAAGCTGTTGCGAGTGCCTTACCTGGCTCCTCTCGCCACCACTCACGCGCAGGGATTAAGTTAAGGGCGAGCGGTGTCCGCCACCGCTCGCCCTTCGCCGTTCTCATTAGGAAACGTCAGCACCTTGGCAGTACTGCAGGGGCTCATCTTTTAGACGCGCTCAACGGCACCATCACGTCAGGCGAGCTTGAGACCTTTCATCTGACCGTCCGAGCGCCATTCTCGGATGATTTCGTGGAACTCCACCGGTCCGCCGCCGTACTGTTCGCCGAACAGGCCGGTGTTCTCCGTCGGTTTCCCTTCGTTGTTGTAATACCCGGGGGTGCATTCCCGCAGGAACCTTTGATTGTGGATCGCCTTGCGCCTGATCGTCGCCACCCATTCGGCTTCGGCCTCCGGCGTCGGTTCGAGGGATCGCGCTTCCTGGGCCTTCGCGTGCTGAATGAGTTCGGTGATGTGGCGCGACTGCTCCTCCAGCATGTGCGGAAAGTTCGCCGTCAAGCCGTTCTGCGTGATGCCCATGTGGAAGCAGTTCGGGAAACCCGAGCTATAGAAGCCGTGCAGGGTCTTGAGACCGTCCGCCCAGTATTCGGTGAGGGTCTTGCCGCCGCGGCCATGGATCTCGAAACCAGCGCGCCGGGTATAAGCGGTGCCGACCTCGAAGCCAGTGCCGAAGATGATGCAGTCCACCTCATACTCGACGCCATCGAAAACCAGGCCCTTCTCGGAGATGCGATCGACGCCGCGGCCCTGCGTATCCACGAGCGTGACGTTCGGGCGGTTGAAAGCGGGCAGATACTCGTCGTTGAAAGTCGGGCGTTTGCAGAACTGGCGATACCAGGGCTTGAGCGCCTCGGCGGTCTTCTTGTCCTTGACGATCCGATCCACGCGGGCGCGGACCTGATTCATCTTTTTGAAGTCGGCCAATTCCACCATGCGGCCGCGCTCACGTGGCGTCAGGTTGGGATCAAGTTTCGCGGGCAGCAAGCCGCCGATCTTGCGAAAAATGTCGGTCCAGCCGTCGCCGACGAGATCCTCGTCCTGACTGCCGCCAGAGACGAGGATGTTGAAGTTGTCCATCCGCCGCTTCTGCCATCCGGGCGTCAGCGTCTTCACCCATTCCGGGTCGGTCGGACGGTTGCCGCGCTCGTCAACGGATGAGGGAGTGCGCTGGAAGACGAAAAGGTGCTGCGCGTCTTTCGCCAGGTACGGAACACATTGGACGGCGGTCGCGCCCGTGCCAATTATGGCGACGCGCTTGTCGGCCAGCTTGTGCAGATTCCCGGTCGTGTCACCGCCGGTATAACCGTAATCCCAACGGCTGGTGTGGAAGGTGTGGCCCTTGAAAGTGTCGATGCCGGGGATGCCAGGAAGCTTCGGCCGGTTCAGCGGACCATTGGACATGATGACGAAGCGGGCGCGGAATCGGTCATCGCGGTCGGTCGTGATGAGCCAGCGGCACTCCTCTTCGTTCCATCTGATCTCTTTGATCTGAGTCTGGAAGCAGACGTCGCGATAGAGGTCGAACTTTTTGGCGATACGCCGCGAGTGCTCGAGAATCTCAGGCGCGTAGGAGTACTTCTCTTTCGGGATGTAGCCGGTCTCCTCGAGCAGCGGCAGATAGATGTACGCCTCGATGTCGCATTGCGCGCCCGGATAGCGGTTCCAGTACCAGGTGCCGCCGAAATCGCCGCCCTTCTCGATGATGCGAATGTCGTTGACGCCAGCCTCGCGCAGACGCGCGCCCGCAAGCAGGCCGCCGAAACCGCCGCCGATGATTAGGACGTTAACTTCGTCGGTCAACGGCGCGCGGGTAAAGCCCGGCTCGACGTAGGGATCATTGATGTAACGGCTGAAGTCACCCTGCACTTCCACATATTGCTGACTGCCGTCGGTGCGCACGCGGCGGTCGCGTTCCTGGCGGTACTTTTCGCGGAGCGCCTCCGGATCGAAATCGAGCCCTTCAAACTCCGGGCTGGTGGCCGAGATCTTATCAGCGTTACTCATGAAGCGGACTCCTTGGCGGTACACGCGGCTAGCGTGGCGTTTTTCCAGTACCGTGAGCGAGTCTCGCAAAACTGCGGGGTGCGTTTCAAGCGTAAATGAACGTTCACAAAGCGAAGTCATCGGCCCGCGTGACTGAGACTCGCAGCCGCGCGAAAATGATCGTACGGAAACGCCAATCAATCCAAAGTTGAGGCAACCTATGAAAGCAGTACGCGTGAATCGCGCCGGCGGAAGTTTTGAAGTGGTCGATGAGCCGACGCACGAGCCGGCGCCGCGATCAGTCAGAATCAAGGTACAGGCGTGCGGCGTGTGCCATAGCGACATGTTCACGAAGGAAGGCGCGTTCCCCGGAATCGCGTATCCACGGTCGCCCGGACACGAGATCGCAGGCGTAATCGACGCGGTCGGTGCGGACTCGCAGCCATGGAGAGTAGGAGATCGCGTCGGCGTCGGATGGCATGGCGGGCATTGCGGGCGCTGCGAATCATGCCGCCGCGGCGATTTCATAACCTGCGCGGTGTTGCAGATTCCAGGCATCAGCTACGACGGCGGATACGCGGAGTACGTGTACGCGCCGTTCGAGGCGCTCGCACATATCCCCGACGGACTAACTCCCGAGGAGGCCGGGCCGATCATGTGTGCCGGTGTGACGACCTTCAATCCGTTGCGGCGCAGCGCCCGGCCGGGCGACCTTGTGGCAGTGCAGGGAATCGGCGGGCTGGGTCATCTTGGGGTTCAGTTCGCAAATAAGTTCGGCTTCGAGACGGTCGCAATTGGCCGCGGTGCGGACAAGAAGGACCTCGCGATTAAATTGGGTGCGCATGCGTATATCGACAGCGCGGCGCAGGATATCGCCAAGGAACTGACGGGTATGGGCGGTGCGAGCGTGATCCTGGTCACCGCCCCCGACAGCAAGGCCATCGGGGAGCTGGTGGACGGACTCGCGGTGGACGGCAAGGTGATTATCGTGGGGGCGAGCCCGGAGCCGTTCGGGGTGTCGTCGTTGCAGTTGATTGGAGGACGTAAATCGATAATGGGGTGGCCGTCGGGAACGTCGAGGGATTCGGAGGATGCACTCAAGTTCGCCGCAGCCAACGGCGTCCGGCCGATGATCGAAGTCTTTCCGTTGGAACGGGCGGCGGACGGCTACGATCGCATGATCACCGGCAAGGTTCGCTTCCGGTCGGTGCTGAAGGCGTAGCCGCGCAAGGGGTCAGTGATGAAACGATCCGTGACCGCCGCCGCCACCACCGAACCCACTGAAACCGCCGCCGCTAAACCGTCCAGCGGGAGCTTCAGGAGTCATCGAGGGCTCGCCGTGACTGCTGCTCACTGAAGGATCGTCGTCATTCAATGAGACCGTCGGCTGAGGCGGAACGTGCGTGTCGGAAGGCGCAAGAACGATGGCTGGTTTGACGGGATTCGGCGCGTCATCGGCCGGCGTGTGAGATGCGACCAGTGGCCACGGATAGACCGGGCGCAGCGGCGGCTTGCCGCCGTGGGGACCGCAATAGCCGCCGTAGCAGTTGCGTTCGTTGGCGGGGGCGTACCAATAGTAGTAGTACGGCGGTGGACACCAGAATCCATAGAGAAATGGATCGTATGCAGCGTAGAGAAGAGGATCGTTGGCATAGCCGTAATTCGCGTACTCCTCTGGGCCGGGATAGGTCGGCGGCGCATTCGGCAGCGTCGAGTCGAAACAACCCTGCACCCCGAGCATCACAGCAAGCAATGCCATCCCGCCGAATATCCTGAAGCTAACCTTGAGGCATCTCATGGATGAAGGGCTCGCCAAGCGCCGGAGACCTTCTTTGCCGCTGTTGATGGATCTACGCTAACCGTCGCGGGCGCATACGACAACAGTATTTTGTTTCGGCCCAATTATCAGGATCGCACCGTCTCGGCGGCGTTCTATACTTAATTCCGCGGCAAAACGGCAAAGGTTACGTCCGGCGATCGAATATAAAGAGCGGCACCATGTTTGCGGCCTTGGGATCGACTTCGATCACGCGCCGATCGCCTTCGTGACGAATCGGCCGATGCGCCAGTCCGGCATGGTCGAGCGCTGTAACCACCGCATCAACGTCGTCAGCTTCGAGCCATACGGCAGCAAGACCCTCGCCATTGGCGGCGATCGCGGGGGCCGCGTCGGGACCGGAGCGCAGGCGAATCTCCGCGTCTCCGATCGTCACGTGGGCCTCGTCGGAGCCAGCTTCCCGGTGCACCGAAAATCCAAAGTTACGCTCGTAGATTGAGGCCGCATCGGCGAGGTCAGAGGTGGCTACGTCGAGACGGTCGAAACGTTTGATCATTGGCCTCTCACCAGTTTGGATGGGATCGGTTCGCCAACGGCGAGTCTAATCCTTTGCGGGCTTCATGGTGAAGTCGGCGGTCACGGATTGGCCCGCGGCAACGGTCACCTTGCGGGACATCGTACCGAGCTTTTCCTGCCACACCTGCAGCGTGTAGTTCCCCGGCGGAACGTTCGCAATCGAGAAGCGCCCGTCTGGTCCGGTGATTGCGAAATAAGGATTGCCGGTGGCATACCACCAACCGTCCATCCAGTTGTGAGCGTCGCAGGTGACGTGGATTGCCTCCGGCTTTTCGATTGTTACGTTGAGCGTTTTCTTGAAGCCCGGCTGCGCCATATCGACGACGGGATTAATCGTCGATTCGGTGTGGATGCTATGCAAAATGCCGTCGGAATTAAGCACCTTAATCGAACTGCCCGCGGGAAACGCAATGACGTGCGGCGAATATTCGCAGCCAATCTGATCGAATATGACGCCGTTCACGGGCCTCATCGGTTCGCCTTTGGGGATATCGGTGATGGTTATCACCGCGTTGCCGATACCGCCGCTACTGCTGACGATCAGCGACTGATCAAAGAGCGGCGTCGCACCGCATACGTCTTTGTCCTTACTGATTTCGAGTTGTGCGCGCCTGGGCGCGACGCCCGCATACCTGACCACGCCAGTGATGGTCCCGCCGGCGGTAATTGGGGCGGTCTCATATGGAAACGCAGCGGCGCCACACAGCAGAAGAGCCGCGAGCGCACCTACCAATACAAGCGTCCTCATCGCAAAACCAAAGGACAAGGGACGACGCGGTCACGCCTCCTTGCGGGCCATGATGCAATAATGAACGGAGAGGGGCGAGAAACGCTCGTTGCGATCGACCGTGATCGGCTGGCCATCGAGGACGTCGCGCGCGCGCAAACGGGTGGTCCATCCAAGCTTCCGGGCGAGCGGATTCACAACTCTGCCGAAGAAATAAAAGAACGGATTCGCACTGGCGAAATGGCTGATGACAACGATTCGCCCGCCTGGCTTACACACGCGGATCATCTCCGACATCATGCGGCGCGGGTCCGGCACCACGGTCATCACGTGAAAGGTCAGCACCCAATCGAAGCTGTTGTCGGGAAACTCCAGCGCTTGCGCATCACCATTTTGCAGATGGATGTGTCCCCAGTTATTCTCGCGAGTCTTGGCAACCGCCTGCGCGAGCATGCTCGCCGACGGATCTATTCCGGTCAGATGTATATAGGGCGGATACGCATCGAGCGAGATGCCAGTGCCAACGCCGACTTCAAGCGCGCGCTGTCCCGGACGAAAACCGAGGTCTTCGATCACTTCGTGTTCGTGATCGACGAAAACCCGGCCGAAAACGTGGTCATAGAGGTGCGCCAGGTCGGAATAGACCCGGCTTTCGTGCGGTTGGGCCATCAAATCACACCATTTCCCCAGAACAAGAGTGAGCTTGAAGCCGCGCCCGAGGATCTCCGGCCATTGGCAGCCGCCTCGAGGCTCGCGCCTCAGGCCGCCGCATTTACGCCGCGCATGTGTCGTTTGAACGAAGCGATATCACGTTTGCGGAACCGCCACTGACGCCCCTTTTTGAATGCGGGGAGAATGTTGCGACGCGCAAATTCGTTCACTGTATCCGGACTGAGATCGAGCAGGAAAGCAACCTCGCGGGAGTTTAGCAGGATATCGTACTTGTCGGGCATCATTCTCGTCGGCCATTTGATCAGGGTTGAAGTATGAATCGGTGCAAGCTGGCGACGCGCATTTCTAATCCGGACCTTGCGAGCAAGTCAATCTATTCTGACAAATCCAGAGCGCCAGCGCCATTAACTACGCGCACTAATGCAACATTTCAAAAATACGCGCGGACTCACCCGGTAACATGGGCGACCGATAAAGGACTTAGCCGAAAGATTCGCCTCGTTGCGCGTCTAAACACTAATAGTATTCAGGCGACGCACGGAAATCTTGTAGTCGTACCAGGCTCGCGTCACGACGAAGCAGGAGAATACACCGGTAAGCACGCCGACGCATAGGGTGACGGCGAACCCTTTCACCGGACCGGTCCCGAATTGGAAAAGTATCAGGCCCGCAACGAAGGTCGATATGTTTGAGTCCCGAATGGCCGACCAGGCGCGCTCGTAGCCAACCCTGACGGCCTCGCGCGGTGATTTGCCAGCGCGCAATTCTTCACGCATGCGCTCGTTGACAAGCACGTTGGCGTCAACGGACATACCGAGCGTGAGTACGATTCCCGCAATGCCGGGAAGTGTGAGCGTAGCCTGCAATGCCGCCATCACGCACACCAGCAGCAGGATGTTGAGGGTGAGGCCGAAATCGGCAAGGATGCCAGCGCCGCTGTAGTAGAGCGCCATGAAGGCGAGTACCGCGATCGCGCCGACGATGAACGACAGCTCGCCCTGACGAATCGAATCGCGGCCGAGCGACGGTCCAACGGTGCGCTCCTCGATAATCTCGACCGGCGCGGGCAGTGCGCCCGATCGCAGGACGATTGCGAGTTCGTGAGCATCTTCGAAGGAGAAGCTGCCGGTGATCTGAACGTCGCCGCCAGGAATCGGCTCCCTGATGACGGGGGCTGAATAGACCGTGCGATCAAGCACAATCGCGAGGTGGCGGCCCACGTTCTCTGCGGTAATCACCGCGAACGCATCGGCGCCCGTTCGATCCAGTTTCACTTCAACATAGGGACCCTCGAGGCGGGTGCCGGGCCGCACGCGCGCGTCGGTCACCACGTCGCCGGGCATCAGGACATTGGTCTCAACCAGATAAGGCTGCGCGCCACCGTCTTGAGCCGGGCCGGAGAGGATTTCGTCACCGGGTGGCGGCCCGTTCTTCAACGCGTCGGCGACGCTGTTCTTATCGTCAACAAATCTGAACTCGAGCACCGCGGTCTTGCCGATCAGCTCTTTGGCGCGCTCGGGATCCTGAATTCCAGGGAGTTGCACCAGGATGTCCTCGTCGCCCTCCTTCTGGACGACGGTTTCACGCACGCCGAGCTGATCGATTCGATTGCGGATGGTCTCAAGGGCCTGATCCATCGCGTTATCGCGCAATTGCAGCGTGTCCTTCTGGGTAAAGGCCAGGCTGTAGGCCCCGTCGCCGGCATTTTCAGCGGTCGATAGAACGAGATCGGGAAAGGACTTTTCCACCAGGTCGAGAAACGGCGTGCGCTCCGACGGGTTCTTCAACTTCACCGACACGGAGCCATCGGGATTCTGGGTGATGTCCGCAGGATCGAGCTTGTTCTCGGTAAGTTCGCGATTCAGATCGCCGGCGCGGCGCTTGAGCGCACCATTGATGGCGTCCTGCAGCTTCACCTCAAGCAGCAGGTGAGTGCCACCCTGGAGATCGAGGCCGAGCTGAATCCGGGGCATCGTGTCGAAGTACCCGGGCAGCGGCAGGATTTGAAAGCTGGGCAACAGCAGGATCACGCTCGCGAGCACCAGCGCTCCCGCCAGCATCAGGCGCGTGAAACCACTTCCATTGCTGAAATGGAGATAGAGGAAAAAGGCGGCGAGTGTCAGCAGCACCGCTATCGGAATCGGATTTTGACTCGCAGTATCCACTATCATCCCCGAGCGCTGTAAACCTCTGGATTATAGGGAAGTTGTTAAAAAACGCAAAACTTGTCACTAGGCGACCTTGCGAGCCGGGCTACACCAGTGAAGCGAAGCGCAACGAGCAGGCGAGTCCGCGAGGTGCGTTGGAATACAGTTTCAGCGACCAGGCTCGTCGAATCCCTTAACCTCTTCACAGAGATTAGCGGTTTTTCAAGCATCGCGAGCGTCAGCCCGGTGAGGCTAGTCACTCTTTTCCTTTTTCGACTGTGGCCGGCCGTAGCTGGAGAGACCCTTGATTTCGGCGCGCTCGATCCGCACCCGCACATTCGGCGCGATCTCGAGGGTGACCAGGTTGTCGTTGATTTCGGCGACGCGGCCGACGATACCGCCGTTGGTAACGACCTCGTCATTTTTCTTGAGACCCTTGACCAGCTTCTGATGATCGGAGGAGCGCTGCGATTGCGGCCGGATGATAATGAAGTAGAAGACCGCGACCACCATCACGAGCGGAACCACCGGATTGCTCAACATCTGGTCAAAAAAACTCTGCGGCCCCGCGGTCGATCCAGCGGCGGCCGCGTCGGCCCATGCAATACCTTCAAACCACATCTGCTTTGCTTCCATTTACGGCGATTTCGCCGTCATCGATCATATTCGTAACGTAAGCGGCGAACGCCCCGTAAGTTCCGGTGGCGATCGCGGCCTGGGCCTCACGCATCAGGCGAGCATAGAAGTAGAGATTGTGCTCCGTTAAGGCGCGCGCCGCCAGTATTTCTCCCGAAAGATGAAGATGGCGCAAGTAGGCGCGGGAGAATGTTGTACAGCAACGGCAATCGCAGCGCGGGTCCAACGGCCGATCGTCGCGGGCATAGGCGGCACGCTTGATCGCCAGGCGTCCTTCGCTGGTGAAGGCGCCGCCGTTGCGGGCGTTGCGGGTGGGCAATACACAATCGAACATATCGTAACCCATCGCGACGCAGGCGAGCAGATCCTGGGGGGTTCCGACGCCCATCAGGTAACGGGGCCGGGCCGCCGGCAACATCGAGGCCGAGAGCGCCGCCATCTCGCGCATCGCGGATTTAGGTTCGCCGACGGAGAGGCCACCGGTCGCATAGCCGTCAAACGGCAACGCCGTGATTTGAGCGGCGCTCATCCGGCGCAGGTCCGCATAGACGCTGCCCTGCACGATTCCGAATAAAGCCTGCGAAGTACTCGTGCGCGCGCGGATGCAGCGTTCGGCCCAGCGCGCCGTCAGTTCAAGCGAGGCCAGCGCGCGCGACTGATCAGCGGGAAACGGGGTGCATTCGTCGAGCGCCATCATTATATCGGTGCCCAGCGCCTGCTGGATGTCAATCGCGCTTTCTGGCGTGAGCACGATCGGCGCGCCGTCGAGATGGGATCGGAACCGGATGCCGTTTTCGTCGATCGAATTGATCTTGGCGAGGCTCATCGCCTGAAAGCCGCCGGAATCGGTCAAAATCGCACCGCGAAACCCCATGAATTTGGCGATACCGCCCATTCCATGGACCAAACCGGGGCCGGGACGCACAGCAAGGTGATACGCGTTGGCGAGGACGAGGCGATAGCCCATGCCCCAGAGTTCGTCGGGCGCCATCGCTTTGACAGCGGCGCGCGTGCCGACCGGCATGAAGCATGGAGTCGAGATTTCGCCATGCGGCGTGACCAGTCGTCCGAGGCGGGCGTCGCCGTCGGTTGCACGGATTTCGAAGGTGAGCGGCAGCGGCGTTGTCTCCATCAAACGATCAACATAGCGTCGCCATAGCTCAGAAAACGATAGCGATGGCGGATCGCGTCACGGTAAGCGGCAAGGATATGGTCGCGACCCGCCAGCGCCATCACGAGAGCGAGTACGGTGGTGCGCGGCATGTGAAAGTTCGTGATCATCGCGTCGGTCAGCTTGAAGCGGAAACCCGGAAAGATGAATAGACCCGTGAAGCCCTCGGTGTCGTTGGTGATGGCGTAGGATTCGAGCGCGCGGGTGCTGCTGGTGCCAACGGTGATCACGCGGCCGCCGATACGCCGGGTGAACTCGATCGCCTCAATCGTCGCGCGAGGGATTGTGTACCACTCCGCTTCCATCGAGTGCCCTTCGACCTCCGGCGCTCGGACGGGTGTGAAGGTGCCGGGGCCGATATGCAAGGTGAGGCGCGCGCTCCGGACTCCGGCGTCGGAGAGCTGCGCGAGCAGGTCATCGGTGAAGTGGAGTCCGGCTGTGGGCGCGGCTACCGCACCAAGCTTGTCGGCGTAAACCGTCTGATACTCGGTGAGGTCCTCGGGTCCGGGCGGCCGCCGGATGTAATGCGGCAGCGCGGGCACGCCGGCCTCGGCGAGCATGGTCTCGATTGACGTGCCGTCGTCGCTTACGACGAGCGGACGGCCGGGACGACTGTACCCAACTACGCGCAGGGCGTGACCGTCATCGAGGAGGAGCCGGAGGCCCTCACGCAACGGTCGATGCGTTCGCGCCAGGGCGATCCATGCGCCGGCAGGCTCCTCGGCGGGCCGCACCAGCAGCAATTCGACGGTGCCGCCGGTCTCCTTGCGGGTCTTCAAGCGCGCCGGGAACACGCGGGTATCGTTGAGAATGAGCAGGTCGCCGTCGCGCAGATGACGGCCGAGTTTGTAGAAGCGCGAATGATCGATCTGACCGCTGCGGCGATCGAGCACCAGCAATCGAGCGTCGGCGCGGTTCTCGATCGGCTCCTGAGCAATCAGCTCTTCGGGAAGATCGTAGTCCAGATCATTGAGGCGCATATTTCAGGTTTTAGGCTTGAAGATCTCGATAATAATGCCGAATATCTCCGGCCCTTTAACGCCGCAAGTCTTACAAAATCAGCTTCGCCGACCCTGTAAGGTAGCATCGATATGCGTGGAGCCTAAGTGGAAGGCAATGCCGAGTCCCTGCGAGTACAATTTAAACAGCGCATGCCGTCAAAGCAAATCAATAAACTCATCGACGGTGAGGCCAGCTTGATCGAGAATGCTTTTCAGCGTTCCTCGTTTAAGATCTCTCGGATGAAAGGGTACCGTAACCAGACCCCCTCTCACAGAGTGGCGGAAATAACGATGAGAACCGGTTTTGTGATCTTCGTAGAATCCGGCTCGATTCAACGCTCGAATGACGTCGATTGGTTTGCAGATAGGCAGTCGTGGCACAGACACTGTTCTCCCTTGGTGCTGATAGTTGTTCAGCGGGTCAGAACAAATGCCCTCCCGACTTCAATGCGTGTTCGCGGAAGGTTGAACCGATTAGGCTTCGACCTGCGGTGGAGGTTGCAGCCTCATGGTTTGGGTGCCGGTGTCACCTTGGCGATTGCACGCCAACGTTCGAATCTTAATGGGCTCGGGGATGGGTTTCAATCCATACTCACCGCTACACGCTCTATGCTGGCTGGACTTGGTTCCACCGGGATTTCTTCGCCGTGCTTCACGAGGCTCTCTAAGTAACCACGGATGGCGTCCCTCACCATCGCCCGCGCCTCTTCAATGGTGTCGCCCTCTGTAACGAGTCCCGGCAACGCCGGAACCGTAACTACGAATCCCCCTTCCGGGGCCGGCTCAAATACCGCCGTATATTGATATTGCGGCACGCGGTGGTCTCCTTTGTCGCGCAATTCCTGCCTTCGATTGTAAGACATAGATGATATTTGTCATAGGCGGCGTTGAGGTCGAGGAGAGCCTTCACTAAGGGGAAATTCAGCTCACCTGCAGAACGATTTTGCCGAAGTGCTCGCTCGCCTGCATCATGCGGTGAGCCCTGGAAGCCTCGGCCAACGGGATTGTTTCATATACTTTCGGTCTAATCTCTCCCGCCTGAAGCGACGCCCCGAAGCGAGTCAGGAAAGCATTAACGATTTCAGCCTTCTCTGCAGCCGGACGGTTTCTCAGGGTCGATCCGATGATGCGCAAGTGGCGTCTCAGCACCGCAGCCAGATCGATTTCGGCCTTCGCGCCCTTCATCAGGCCAATTAGAACGAGGCGGCCACCCTGCGCGAGCGCTTCGAGATTCTGGCCGAGGTACGCACCGCCAATCGAATCGAGAATGATGTCGCATCCGCGTTCGTTCGTGGACGCGCGAACCTTCGGGGCGAAAGGTCCGGCGTTGTAGTTGATGGCAATGTCAGCGCCGTGGCGGAGGCATTCTTCGCATTTCGCGTCGGAGCCGGCAGTGACGAGGGAGCGCGCCTGCGCGAGGCCGAGCAGTTGAATCGAGGCGGTGCCGACGCCGCTGCCGCCGCCGTGAATTAGCACAGAGTCGCCCTCCTTCACCCCGGCGAGCATGAACAGATTAAGGAAAGCGGTCAAATAGACTTCGGGCAACGCGGCGGCTTCGGCGTCGGAGAGGACGGGCGGCACGTGCATCGCGGAGCCGTAGTGGACGACCGCTAACTCGGCATAGCCGCCGCCCGGCAGCAAGGCCATCGCGCGATCGCCGACACGCCATCCGTGAACTTCGCTGCCAACGGCTATGACTTCACCGGCACACTCCATACCGAGGATGGTCGAGGCGCCGGGTGGCGGCGGATAGAAACCCTGGCGCTGCAAAAGATCGGCTCGATTGAGTGCGGCGTACTTTACCTTGATGAGAAGGTCGGCAGGGCCGGCCACTGGATCGGGCGCGTCGCCGAGATGAAGGACCGATTCGTCGCCGGGCTTTTCGATCAGTATCGCTTTCATGATTCGCTCCCCGGCGCGATTCGGCTTGGTCGAGGAACCCGCAAAATGGTTCAGGCGACCGCCGACAGCGGTTGGTGGTGAAGAATCATGAGATGGACCTCGGGCAGTGCGACCGAGGCATAGGTTTGCCCCTCCAGGTCGCAAAACTCGACTTCGAAGACGCCTGGCGCAAGTCTCTCGACAACCGTCCCCACTTGTCCACGGCGAAGTCCTTTTCCCGGCTCCTCCTGGGTGAGCGCAACTACATCCAACAGTTTCATCTTAGAGCCTCCGCAAAACATAGCAGCTTGTCAGTCGCGGAAAGCTTTCGGTTTTCAGCACGATCCAGGCAGTACGTACCAATGCTTTCCGTCCCCTGTGCTCCAACACAAAATCTATCACATAACGGCGGCCGAATTCGTCAGCTTCGCCCACCATTGCCTCCTGATTCCGTCCCGCCGCCAGCAGACGCTTCTGCAGTATAACCTCATCGGCCGGGCCTAATCCCAACGCCGCCCGAAAAACGCGTGCTTTGTGGCGTCCTTCCGGATGAGACGCGCTCAGGCGATAATCGCGCAATTTCGCGATTTCGACCACGGCTTTTCCGCCGTTAGGCAACTTCATGGTCCACACAGTACCTGGCTGGCCTGTTGACGCAGTAATCGTTTCGTCCTGTTCAAGGTGCGGTGACGATTTAACTATCGGGAACAAAAAGCGAGGGCCCGCAAATGCGAGCCCTCGTTCGGGAAACTAACATCAGCCGGCGAAAGTTATGCGGTGTACTTGTTGATGATCGAGACGCCGACGTTCTGGAAGGTGGTCATCTGCTCGAGGACCGCCGAAGCGCCGCCGAGGCTGAGGGTCTCGGTGATCATCGACTTCGGGTTGAGCTTCTTCGCGTTGACCATCTGCAACATCGAGGGATAGCGATTCGCGGGCATGCCGAGCGACGCGATCAGCGACAACTCCATCGTGACCATGCGATCGATGGGCAGTGCGACCTCGCCCTTTTCGGCGGCAGTCGTCAAACCAATCTGGAGCGAGCGGCCCTGCTTGCGCAGGCTCAGAATCGAGTTCTGGCAGGTGGCCTTCACGCCGAGCGCATCGACGCCGACGTGCGCGCCGCCCTTGGTGATGTCCATGATCGCCATCACTGCGTCGGTTTTCTTGCCGTTGACGACATGCTGCGCGCCGATCTTTTTGGCGAGTTCGAGCTTGGCATCATCGAGGTCAACCGCGATGACATTGGCGCCGATGGCTGCGGCGACGTGAATGGCGGAGAGGCCGATACCACCGCATCCGTGGACCGCAACCCATTCGCCGGGGCGAACCTGCGCACGATCAACGACGCCGTGGTAGGAAGTCATGAAGCGGCAGCCCATCGAAGCGCCTTCTTCAAAGCCGACGTCATCCGGCATCGGGACCAGATTCGCATCCGCATTGGGAATGCCGACGTAGCGGCCGTAGCCGCCCCAGTAGGAGAAGCCGGGCAGCATGGGATTGGCGCAGACGTGCGACTGGCCGCTGCGGCAATATTCGCAAATGCCGTCGCCCTGGCTGAAGGGCACGAGGACGCGATCGCCCTTCTTGAAGTTATGGGAATCCTTGCCGACTTCCTCGACCACGCCGCAGAACTCATGGCCCATGACGAGCGGCATCGGCGGCACCAGGCCGATCCATGACCAGTCGCCCGACCACGCGTGCCAGTCGGAGCGGCAAACGCCCTCGGCCTCGGCGCGGATGATGACGCCGTTGGTGGGACAGCTCGGGTCGGGAACGTCCTTGACGACGAGCGGCTTGCGGACCGCTTCCATTACTGCTGCTTTCATTGGTCAATCTCCTCGATTCAATTGTCCGCGTATAGATTCAATCGGCCGCTGTCAGCTCGGAAGAGCCCCCCAGACATTGCCGAGTGGAACTCTGATATAGCGCCTTAGCAAGGCTTTCGGCAACGGTTTCGCGTTGAATGGCACGAGTTGGGTCGATTTTCCGACCGTCCAACTTCACTCGCAAGGTGTTAGCCGACAAGGGCGCGCAAGGTGCGCTCGAAGGCGGCAGGATCGGAACCCGAATCAACTTCCACTGGATGAAGGTCAACGCCCGCATCAGCCTGCGCCTCGATCCGGGCGACCGCGCCATTTAGGTCACCGACATAGCCCGTCTCGTTGATCAGCCGGGGTGCGACCGCGGCAGTTGCGGCCATCGCACCACCCTTGACCCACGCCTCCTTGATCGTAGTGACCTCGGCACCGAAGCCGAAGCGCGTCAGTTGTTCGGCGTAAAAGGTGCCCATCCGGGCCACATAGAAGGCGAGCGTCCCGGCGTGGAGGGACTTGACCCGTTCGACGTCGCCGGTGACATGAACCATCCCGGGCGCCTTGACCGCGATGGCGTGCGGATCGCGGCCGTGATCTCTCGCCAGGGCACGGAATTCGGCGACGGCTTTGCCCAGCGAGGACAAGGGAATCATCACAGGCATCCAGCCGTCGGCCGCCTCGGCGGTGTACTCGACGCTCTTGCGATTCAACGACGCGATGAAAATCGGAATATGCTTGCGGACCGTGTCAAAACGGAGCGTGAAACCGCGCTCGAGCTTGAACAGTTTGCCGCTGTAGTTGAGCGGCGCGCCGGCCATCAGCAGGTTGATAATTTCGACGTACTCGCGCATCCGGGTGAGCGCCGGCTTGAATCTGATGCCGTGGAAATGCTCGATGACGTTGGGGCCGCTGGTACCGAGCCCGATGATCGCGCGACCGCTGCTCAACTCATCGAGGGTCGCAAAATGCTGCGCCAATGCTGCGGGGGTGCGCGAGTAGATATTGACGATCGAGGTGGCGAGCTGGGTGTGGGCGGTATGCTCGGCGATCAGCGTCAGCAGGGTGAAGGCGTCGCGGCCCCAGGCTTCGGCCACCCAGACCGAATGCACGCCGGCTTGATCGGCAATGCGAGCGCGTTCGATCAGCGCCCGGTAATCGAGTTTGCCCTGCCAGTTGATGCCGATTGTAATCTTGCGCGCCATCGTCGATAACTCCTGAAAAGTTCACGCGTACAGCCTCAAAGGCTTAGCCTTATGCAGGGCGACTGCTTTCGCGGCGGATTCTGGTCATCAATTTCGGGAGTGAGATCTTTCGACTTATGGCATCGGACGAGGACGACCTATTCATTCAGGACCCCTTACACTTGTCTCGCTCACTGCTCTTCGTGGGCTAATGTCTCAATCTGACAGGCGATCTTCATTTAACGGGCAACTATTGTGGCGACAGCGCCGACTATTGACAGTAACCGTAGTAGCCTCGCGGGCCAGTCTCTATAAGATCCGCAGATTTGGACGTATCACAAATCTTTCCTAGTAATAGGTCGAGATACTGGAATGTCTGGGCAAGACCTTCACCGGATGTCCATGGCAGATTACCAGTACCAGTGTCGTCGATTCCATTTCCGCAATAGTACGTCGCAGGACCTGGCCCAACGGGCTCGGACGGGGCAGGCCCGACGAGCTTCGGAGGGGTGGTGAAGTCCGTAATATGAACATTGAAGCATTGTACATATTGCGTCACTGAGTCTGGCGGCTCAAAACCGTTTCCGTTGAATACGAATACGTAAGCCGCATTTCTCGGCGCTTTGAGGTCCTTGCAGGTGTTTTTAGCGGGCAGCGTCGAACACCCTGGAATGCCAGTAAAGCCTGGCACGATAGCTTGGCCAAGGACATTCAAGCCCTGACTCGACCAAAAGATGGCACTCGAAAAGCCGTCACTAGCGTGCTGTATCAACTCGTCTCGCAATTGAGAGCCTGAGGCACTTGGCTGCGTGGTTTGTGGTGCTCCCTTTATTCCCAAATACTCATACAAGTTTCCACCACCATTCACCGATGCTAACGCCGTATGTGGTTCGGAGGCTGAGCCAAGACAGGTAGTGTAAGGGTCCAAGCCGGCAAAGAATGCGGCATCGCCGCAAACGAAAGCAGCTAAATTCTGGGCGGTCTGAAATGGATTGTTGGTGCCGGCATTCCCATCCGGGTTGACCTCGTACATTGAGTAAACATACCCCACGGGGCAATATTTGTGAGAAGTGCCAAAGCTGGCTACCATGGCGGGGTAAAGAGACGCATGCTGGCGCCCTACCAGTGTGAGATTCCTGCCAAAATCTTCGGCATGACGAAAGGCATAAACAACGGGCGTACACTGCGCCCTTGCGCCGGAGATAAACAGGAGCAGGCTACAAACAGATACTAGCGAATAAATCAAGGAATGTTTCATATTAACCGGAATTTCCGTTCTCCTGCGCTCGCCTCACTTTCCAGCGACGTCCGTGCCGCGATCTTTCGCAGTATCTTGGCAAACAGCCGCTAGGTCAATTGCCCTCACGCCCCCCGTGCTAGCTCACTGAGATAATGCTAATCCGGGCTCATAACGAAAGTTGAAATCCGCTCGCGGTCGGCGCGCCGAGTATGCGATAGGGACAACGTGGCAACTATCAAGGTTACAGCCTGGCGCGCGACGACCTCCGAGTCGCCCGACGGCCTTTTGATTACGATTCCGTCGAAGAAGAACTGGTTCCTGATCCTGTTCCTGGGATTCTGGCTGGCGGGATGGCTGTTCGGCGAAGTGGCCGCCCTTCACCAGGTGATTCGCGGCCACTCCTCGCATTGGGCGACCGCAAAGGAAAATGGGCCAATTAGCTTGAACGTGTTCCTGATCGGATGGCTCGCAGCGTGGACGGTGGGCGGCGGCATCGCCATCATCACATGGCTATGGAATCTGGTCGGCGTTGAAAAAGTCCTGGTGGGCCCGTCAACCCTGATGACCCAGCGCGAAGTGCTGGGAGTTGGCCCGAGGAGGGAGTTCGAGCTGCCGAGCGTCAGCAAACTGCGCGTCAACATGGGGTTTTCAAACATCAGCTTCCGGATGTCGCCAATGCCGAGTGTGAATGGAGGAATGATCGCGTTCGATTACGGGGCTAAGACTTTCCACTTCGGAATGGGGCTTGATGAGGCGGAGGCAGCGCAGATTATCGCGCGGATGCGGTCACGCTATCCGTTTTCATCGTAAAACAATGCGGCGCGATTCCGCTGAACTATCGGGCGCGAGCGTTCGTGAACACCGTTGTTTCACTCGTCTCGGATGCCCACATGAAGCATGCTGAAGCACGGGCAAATGTGCCGGCGAACGAAGGCTGGAAACTTCGACTCGATTCGGCTTAGGAGAAAGGCTTACGCGCTCCGAAACGGGGCCCGCGAGATTTAACTGGAGAAAATCATGAGCGCATCCAAGGGCAGTGGGCCGGTCCACAAAATTGTCATCGAAAAGAACCTCGCGATGCGCACGCGCGACGGTCTCACGTTGAATTCCGACGTGTACCGGCCAGACGCGAGCGGCACGTTTCCAGTGCTGGTGGTGCGCACTCCATATGACAAAAGCGCCGGGATGGCGTTGACCGAGAAGGATTACTTTCCTTCGCGAGGCTACGTCGTCGTGGTGCAGGATACGCGCGGACGGCATAGCTCGGAGGGCGAGTTCGTACCGTTCATCCATGAGGCGCACGACGGCTACGACACGATCGAGTGGGCGGCGACGCTGCCGTGGTCCAACGGGGTCGTTGGAACGGTGGGGCAATCGTACCTGGGGCTCGTGCAATATCTCGCAGCGCCCGAGCGTCCTCCGCATCTGAAGGCGATGAGTCCGGTCTCCGGCCCGGTGTCCTACTTCGAGAATTTCACTTATCGGCGCGGGGCCTTCGAGCTGGGCTGGGTGCTGGCCTACTTCGCGTTCATGGCGCGCGACACGATGATGCGCAAGGGCGTCTATGAAACCGAGCGAGCCGCGCTCGACGCTTTGGTCAGCTACCCTGACATTCCGATGTCGCCGATCAAGCGTGACGCGTATATGCACCTGCCGCTGCGCGAATGGGGCGAACGGCTCAAGAGTGGCGCGCCTTATCTCGCGCAATATCTGCATCACTCGACCTTCGACGCGTACTGGGCGCAAACCGATCTACGGCCCAGGCTGGGCGAGGTCGAGGCGCCGATGCTTCACGTCGGATCCTGGTACGACGTTTTTCAGTACGACACGCTGACGATGTTCTCGGGACTGCGGGCGAAGGCGCGAAGCGAAGAGGCGCGGCGCGCGCAACACCTGATCATGGGACCGTGGGCGCATCTGCTGCCCTACTCCGTTCCGACCTCGAAGGGGACGGGCGAGATTGATTTCGGGCCGGAAGCGTCGATCGAGCTGCACGACTTGCAATTGCGCTGGTTCGATCATTTCCTGAAGGGCAATGCCAACGGGGTGATCGATCAGCCGCCGGTGCGCCTGTTCGTGATGGGAGAGAATCGCTGGCGCGACGAGAACGAGTGGCCGCTCGCGCGCACCCGTTACACCAAGGTATTTCTGCGCGGCGGAGGCCTCGCGAACAGTCTCGACGGCGACGGCACCCTCTCGATGACACCGCCGGGTGACGAGCCGGCCGATCGTTACTCATACGATCCGAACAATCCGGTGCCAACGCGCGGCGGCACTACGCTCGGCATCCGATCGGGCGTGTATGACCAGCGCGAAATTGAAAGGCGCGACGACGTTCTCGTGTACACCGGCGAGATTCTGCACCACGATCTCGAAGTGACCGGACCGGTGGCGCTGCAACTCTTCGCGGCGTCGTCCGCGCACGACACCGATTTCACCGCGAAACTGATCGACGTGCGGCCGGATGGCTACGCGCAGAACGTCGCGGGGGGGATTATCCGGGCGCGCTTTCGGGACTCGCTCTCGGCGCCGTCGTTGATCACGCCGGAGCAGGTTTACGAATACGAGATCGACCTGTGGGCTACCAGTCACGTTTTCAAGGCGGGCCATCGGCTGCGGCTGGAGGTGTCGTCGAGTAATTTTCCGCATTTCGACCGGAACCCGAACACCGGGCATGAGTTCGGCGTTGACGCGGAAGTCGTCACGGCACGCCAGTCCGTGTTTCACGACAGCCGTTATCCGTCGCATCTCAAATTGCCGGTGATCCCGCGCTAGCATTTGAAGGAAGGCCGACATACACCCCGCAGTACCGCGGGCAGATGCAGATATCGTCGGAGTCCCTCGAACCTGATCCGATTGATAAAATCGTTTAGTGTAGTGACTCAGCCGTCCAGCAGGTCGGACCGCAATAACGGCGATCAATGACTCCGATCTACGGGCGTGACCTTTATTTCAGGAACCATCGGGTGCCAGTACCGTTCGAGAAATTGCCGGCCAAACGACGGGCGTGTCCAGGGCCAACTTGGTCGCGAGAATCCTGGCGGCTCGCCGCGAAAGGCCTCGCGATGGGATTGATTGCGCTGATCGCCGGATGTTCCGACAAGGGCGGCGCGAACTTCACGATGCCGCCAGTGCCGGTGCTGGCCGCGAAAGTCGAGCAGCGCGACGTGCCCAATCAGCTCAACGAAATCGGCACCGTCGAGGCGTTTGAATCGATCGCGATCAAGGGACAGGTCGAGGGCATTCTGGAAGCCGTAAAGTTCAAGGAAGGCGCCTTCGTCACCAAGGGGCAGTTGCTGTTTCAAATCGACCCGCGGCCGTTTGCGGCAGCGGTCCGGCAGGCCGAAGCCAACCAGGCGCGCGATCAGGCCGACGCCAATCAGGCCCACGCCGACGAGCAGCGCTACTCCTTCATGCTCAAGGAAGGCGTCGGATCGCGCCAGCAATACGATCAGGCGTATGCGAAAGCGGCGAACATGGCGGCGACGGTGGCGGCGGATCAGGCGCAGGTCGATAGCGCGCGCCTCAGCCTGCAATACGCGGAGATTCGTTCTCCTATCGATGGAATCACCGGCAAGCTGCAGGCGCATGCGGGCGATCTGATCAAGGCCGACGCCGACAATCCGATCGTGACGATCTCACAAATCGAACCGATCTACGTTGACTTCTCCATTCCCGAGAAGGACCTCGCCCAGGTCCGCCAGAGTATGGCGGGGCATCCGCTGGAGGTTGACGCGACGATTCCCGGCGATCCGCAGCAGGCGGAGCACGGAGTGCTTTCGTTTATCGACAACTCGGTCGATAAGACGACCGGGACGATCGCCTTGAAGGGACTGTTTCAGAACGAGAATCGGCGGCTCTGGCCTGGGCAATTTGTCAATGCGACATTGACGCTCGCGGTGATTCCGGGTGCGGTGCTGGTGCCGTCGGAAGCGATTCAGACCGGCCAGGAGGGCCCTTTCGTTTACGTGATCGGACACGATATGAAGGTTGAGGCGCGGCCGGTAGTAGCGGGCGCGGTCATCGCCGCCGAAACGATTATCGAACGCGGGCTGCAGGCGGGCGAAACTGTAGTCACCGACGGCCAACTGCGGCTGATGCCCGGCGCCGTGGTTAGAATCAAGAGCGGCCTCGATAGCGGCAGCCCAGCAGCGACCCCATGAATTTAGCTGAAATCTTCATTCGCCGGCCCGTGATGACGACGCTGTTGTCGCTGGCGATCATCATCTTTGGCCTGGCGGCGTATCGTGGATTACCGGTGAGCGATCTGCCGAACGTCGATTTCCCGACGATTGTCGTCAGCGCGAGCCTGCCGGGTGCGAATCCCGACACGATGGCCTCGTCGGTGGCGACGCCGCTGGAGCGCGAGTTCTCGACGATCGCTGGCCTGGACCAGATGACCTCGACCAATACGCAGGGCATCACGACGGTCACTCTGCAATTCGATCTGCGGCGCAATATCGACGCCGCGGCACAGGACGTGCAGTCGAAAATTGCGGCGGCGCAGTCGCAATTGCCACAGGGCATGCCGTCGCCCCCGTCCTACGAAAAGGTCAATCCCGCCGACACGGCGATCATGTACCTGGGGCTCAGTTCGGCGACGCTGCCGCTGTCGCAGGTTGACGAATACGCCGAGACCTACCTTGGCGAGCGCATCTCTATGATCAGCGGCGTCGCACAGGTGGAGGTCTATGGCGCGCAGAAATATGCCGTGCGCGTGCAGGTCGATCCGCAGGCGCTGGCGTCGCGCGGGATTGGAATCAACGAAGTTGCAGACGCGATCGCGAACGCAAACGTCAACCTGCCGACTGGAACGCTCTATGGCGCCAACCAGGCGTTCACGGTTCAGGCTAATGGCCAGCTCACCGACGCCGCCGCGTATCGACCGCTAATCGTGGCCTATCGGAACGGTTCGCCGGTGCGCCTCAGCGATATCGGGGACGTGCTCGACAGCGTGCAGGACAACAAGGTCGCGGGCTGGGTACTGGGCAACCGGGCGGTGGTGCTTGCGATTCAACGCCAGCCGGGCACCAACACGGTCGAGGTCGTCGATAACATCAAGAAGCTGTTGCCGGCGTTTCGCGACGAACTGCCTGCGTCGGTGGAGATCTCGACGCTCTACGATCGATCGGACAGCATCCGTGCTTCCGTCAACGACGTTCAATCTACGCTGCTGCTGACGGTGTTCCTGGTCGTGATGGTCATCTTCCTTTTCCTGCGCAACCTGTCCGCGACGATCATTCCGAGCCTCGCGCTGCCGATGTCGATCATCGGCACCTTCGGCGTGATGGCGATCCTCGGTTATACGATCGATAACCTGTCGCTGCTCGCGATCACGCTTTCGGTCGGGTTCGTCGTCGATGACGCGATCGTGATGCTCGAGAACGTCGTGCGCCACATGGAGATGGGCAAGAGCGTCATGCAGGCGGCCTTGGACGGCGCCAGCGAGATCGCGTTTACCATCCTGTCGATGACGTTATCGCTCGCCGCGGTGTTTATCCCGGTGCTGTTCATGGGCGGCATCCTCGGACGCCTGCTGCATGAGTTCGCGGTCACGATTGGCGCGGCGATCCTCGTGTCGGGCTTCGTCTCACTGACGTTGACCCCGATGCTCTGCAGCCGCTTCCTGAGACCTCCGTCGAGCGAACGTCACGGACGCTTTTATGAAATCACCGAGCGCTGGTTCGATAATCTGCTGGCGGGGTATGAGCGCAGCCTTAGCTGGGTGATGCGTCATCGGCGGACCACCATTGCGGTGCTCGGGTTGCTGATTGCCGGAACGGCCTGGGGCTATCACGCGGTGCCGAAAGGCTTCCTGCCGATTGAAGATACCGGTCAGGTGCTGATGTTCACGCAGGCGGCGCAGGGCATCTCGTACGATGCGATGGTGGCGCATCAGAAGGTTCTCAACGAGATGGTCGCCCACGATCCGAACACGCAGACTTTCTTCTCGAGCGTCGGCGCTGGTGGTCCGACCGGATCGCTCAACTCGAGTATTATGTTCGTCCACCTCGTCCCGCGATCGCGGCGCAAGGAAAGCGTCGATCAGATTATCAATCGCTGGCGCGGGGAATTCTCGTCGATTCCGGGCATGATGGTGTTCCTGCAGAATCCACCGCCAATCCAGATCGGCGCGCAGTTCACCAAGAGCACCTATCAGATGACGCTGCAGAGTCCGAATACCGCGGACCTGTACAAGTATGCGGCGATTCTCGAAAACAAGATGCATGCGATGGGCGACCTGCGCGACGTCAACAGCGACCTCGAAATCACCAATCCGCAGGTCAACGTCGATATCGATCGCGACAAGGCGCATTCGCTCGGACTAACCGCGCAGGGGATCGAAAGTGCGTTGTCGGACGCCTACGGTTCGCGGCAGATATCGACGATATACGCGCCGAACAATGAATACTGGGTCGAGCTGGAGCTGCAGCCGCAGTATCAGAACGATCCGGCGTCGCTAAACCTGCTCTACGTGCGATCCGACACCGGACAATTGGTGCCGTTGAACACGGTCGCGAAGCTGACGCGCACGCTGGGACCGCTCTCGATCAATCATTCGGGGCAATTGCCGGCAGTCACAATTTCATTCGATGTTGCGCCTAACGTATCGCTCGGCAAGGCCCTCAGCGAAGTGAAAACGCTGGCCGACAACACACTACCGTCGGCCATCACGGCGCAATATTCAGGCGCGGCGCAGGCCTTCGAGAATTCGGTCGGTAACCTCGGGATCCTGCTGTTGATGGCGATACTCGTCATCTACCTGGTGCTCGGAATCCTTTACGAGAGTTTCATTCATCCGATCACAATTCTTTCTGGATTGCCCGCAGCCGGGTTCGGGGCGTTGGCGACGCTGATGGCGTTCGGCATGGAGCTCGACTTGCTGGCGTTCGTCGGCATCATCATGCTGGTTGGCCTTGTCAAGAAAAACGCCATCATGATGATTGACTTCGCACTTGACGCGCAGCGCACCGAGGGCAAGAAGGCGGCGGACGCGATCTTCGAAGGCTGCATCGTTCGCTTTCGGCCGATCATGATGACGACCATGGCGGCATTTATGGGCACGCTGCCGATCGCGATCGGCCTCGGGGTCGGCGCAGATGCGCGCCGTCCATTGGGAGTGGCCGTGGTCGGCGGCCTCGTCTTCTCGCAACTGCTGACGCTCTATATCACGCCGGTGGTTTACACCTACATGGATTCGTTCCAGGCACGTACGCAGCAGTGGCTGCAACACAAACCGGAGCCCACCAGGATTGAGCAGGTTCCGCCCGTTGCGGTATCGGCGACACCGCCCGACCCTTCTCGCCGACGCGCCGCCTCATAGTGAGTTCGGCTAACTCATCGGTACGTGCGCGTAATCGTTGCGAAACGCACTCGAAGCACGATCGTCATCGCGTGGCACTTTCGCACCGGAGGAGCCGGCGTTAGTATGTAGTTGTCATCGTCCTCTGCAGGCCCAATGAATCGCGCTCTATCCAGCGCCAACGGTTGAAACGCTTGTCGCGAGAGAAAGATTACAAAATCAAGGTTGTCGGCGAGCAGCCGCGAGTCGTGGTGGATTTCGATCTGCTGCGGCGAATCGGCGGGCGGAATTTCCGCGACATGGGCGGGCATCCCGTCAGCGACGGGCGCCGTGTGCGTAGCGGGAAAATCTATCGATCGGCGCATCTCGCGACTGTCCCGGACGAGCATCCCCTCAGAGAGCTCACGCTGCGCACGCTGATTACGCTGCAGAGCCGTCTCGAAGTCCGCCACCTGGGTCCGCCGAAACCGGAGTTCCTGGCGTCAGGAGTTCGCTGGGAGCATCTGCCGATCGGAGACCCGTGGTTTCGCGAGGACGGCTTCCATAAGATCGAAACCGAACCCGGGCATGAGCATCTGGTGATACTCACTGAGTTCCTCACCGATTGGCAGTCGTTTTTCAAGATTCTCGCCGAACGCGAGGTCTATCCCCTGCTCTTCCACTGCTCGGCGGGCCGCGATCGCACCGGAGTCGGCGCCGCGATTCTACTCGAAATGCTCGGCGTTTCGCGCGAACGCATTCTCGAAGATTTTCTGGTGAGTAACATTACCTTCCCGCAGATCCCGCTGAAGGGAACTCAACTTGAACCGATCTTTGCACTGATCGATGAGCATGGCGGCATCGAAGGCTTCATGCGCGACATTCTGATGATCGGACCGGCCGACATCCGATCGATTCGCGAAGATCTGCTGGAAGATGCGAACGACTAAAAACGCGCCTCGCAGATCGTGACTGTCGCCGAATCGACGCTCGCTCTTCGCAAGACTGACTGAAGCGTAAAACGGACCCGTCGAGACAAAGCCCAGCCGGTCAGGCGGGCATGTAACCGTCGCGCAAAAGCGATTTCGCGATGATCATGCGCTGGACTTCACTGGTGCCTTCCCCGATTTCGGAGAGCTTCGCGTCGCGCATGTATCGCTCCACCGGGAAGTCCTTGACGTAGCCATAGCCGCCGAAAATCTGGACCGCTTTGGTCGTCGTCCACATCGCAGTCTCTGAGGCATAGAGCTTCGCCATCGAGGCCTCCCGCGCGAAGGGCTGACCGCGATCCTTGAGTCCAGCGGCGCGCAGCATCAGCAGCCACGACGCTTCGATGCGGGTCGCCATGTCGGCGATCATCCACTGAATCGCCTGGAAATCGGCGATCGACTTGCCGAACTGACGCCGCTCTTTCGCGTAGGCCGCGGCGTCTTCCATCGCGCCGCGCGCGATTCCGATAGCAAATCCGGCGATCCCGATGCGTCCGGCCTCGAGCACCTTCAGCGTCTGCTGATAGCCCGCACCAAGCTCGCCTATGAGATTGCGCGCGGGCACCGTGACGTTGTCGAACACGACTTCGGCAGTATCGGAGGAATGCAATCCAAGCTTCTCGATTTTACGGCCGTTGCTGAGTCCTGGAGTTCCGCGATCGACGACGAATGCGGAAACGCCGGAGCGTCCTGCGCCGCCGTCGGTCACCGCCATCACGACGTAAACGTCGGCGACGCCGCCGTTGGTGATGAACATCTTCGCGCCGTCGATGCGATAGTTATCGCCGGTCCGCACCGCCTTGGTGCGCATCGCGGCCGCGTCGGAACCGGACTCCGGCTCGGTAAGGCACCACGCCCCGATTTTCTTCGCCGAGAGCATATCGGGCAGGTAATGCGCCTTGATCGCCTCCGAGGCGAACATCCCGATATGGCCGGACGACAGCGACATGTGCGCCGCGCACGACAGGCCGACGCCCGCGTCGTACCGCGAAATACCCTCGACCACGAGGACCTGCGAGAGCGTGTCGGCGCCACCCCCGCCGTATTTTTCGGGAAACGCCACGCCCAGAAAACCTAGCTCGCCCAGCTGTTCGACGACGTGGCGCGGAAAGGTATCGTCCTTGTCCCATGCCGATGAATGCGGTTTGATCTCGCGATCGGCGAAATCGGCAAGGGTATCGCGAATCTGCTGCTGCTCGTCGGTCAGTTGGAAGTCCATTGTTGCTTAGTCGCGCGGCTGTACGTTCTCGCGCACCCACTTCACGATATCTTCGGTAGAAGCGCCGGGCGTGAAGACCTGCTTGACGCCCAAAGTCTTGAGCTTGTTCGAGTCCTCGTCCGGGATAATACCGCCGCCAAAAACCGAAACATCACCGGCGCCGCGTTCCGTCAGCAGGCGGATGACCTCGGGAAACAGCGTCATGTGAGCGCCCGACAGAATGCTGAGGCCGACCGCATCGACGTCTTCCTGCACGGCCGCTTCCGCGATCATCTCAGGCGTCTGATGAAGCCCGGTGTAAATCACCTCGAAGCCGCCGTCGCGGAGCGCTCGCGCGATGATCTTCGCGCCACGGTCATGGCCGTCGAGGCCCGGCTTCGCCACCAGAATGCGTAATCTCTTTTCTGCCACCGGCTAAATCCAACCCGGATCTTTGTACACGCCGAACTCGGCGCGATAGATGTCGCTGATCTCGCCCACGGTGGCGTCCTGACGCACCGCGTCGCATATCGGTCCCATCAAATTTTCACCCGAGCGGCAGGCCTCGGCGACGCGCTTCAACGCCTCTTTGAGCGCGGTCGAATTGCGCTCCCGCTTCATCTTGCGCACGCGCTGAATCTGCCGCTCTTCCATCAACGGATCGATCTTGAGCACCTCGATCGGAATTTCCTCAGGAATCGAATACTTGTTCACGCCAACGACGGTCTTGACGCCCTGCTCGAGCTGGCGCTGATAGAGGAACGCAGCTTCGGCGATTTCGCGCTGCGGATAGCCCACCTCGATCGCCTTGAGCATCCCGCCCATCTCGTCGATCTTGTTGATGTAGTCCATTGCCTCGCGCTCCATCCGATCGGTGAGCGCCTCGACCGCGTAACTGCCGCCGAGCGGATCGATCGTGTTCGTAACGCCAGTCTCTTCGGCGATGATCTGCTGAGTGCGCAGCGCCACCATGACCGACTGTTCGGTGGGCAGTGCAAGCGTCTCGTCCATCGAATTGGTGTGCAACGATTGCACGCCGCCGAGGACGCCGGCCAACGCCTGGATGGCGACGCGGACAATATTGTTCATCGGCTGCTGGGCCGTCAGCGATACGCCTGCGGTCTGCGCATGCGTGCGCAACATCATCGAGCGTGGATTCTTCGCGCCGAAGCGTTCTTTCATGAACCGCGCCCACATCCGGCGGCCGGCGCGCAGCTTGGCGACCTCTTCGAGGAAGTCGCTGTGAAGGTCCCAGAAAAAGGAGAGGCGCGGCGCGAAATCGTCAACGTCGATGCCACGGCTGACGGCATCCTGCACGTAGCAGAGTCCGTCGGCGATGGTGAAAGCCAGTTCCTGCACCGCGGTCGAGCCAGCTTCGCGAATGTGATAGCCGGAGATCGAGACGGGGTGGAATCGCGGGGCCTTTTTCGCGCAGAACTCGACCATGTCGGTGACGATGCGCAGCGACGGGGCTGGCGGGCAAATCCACTCTTTCTGCGCGGTGAATTCCTTGAGCATGTCGTTCTGGATCGTGCCGCTGACCTGACTCCACGGCACGCCGGTACGCTCGGCTTGCACCAGGTACATCGCGAGCAACGCGGAGGCCGAACAGTTGACGGTCATCGAGGTGGAGACTTTGCCCATCGGAATCTGATCGAACAGCCGCGCGACGTCGTGGATCGAGGTGACGTTGACGCCCTCGCGGCCAACCTCGCCCATCGAGCGTTCGTGGTCGGCGTCGTAGCCCATCAGGGTGGGCATGTCGAACGCGGTCGAAAGGCCATCCTGTCCCTGCGCGAGCAGAAAGCGGAAGCGCTCGTTGGTATCCTCGGCGAGCCCGAAGCCGGCGAACTGGCGCATCGTCCACAGCCGCCCGCGGTACATCGATTCGTAAACTCCGCGGGTGTATGGATACTCGCCCGGTTGGCCCAGCGACGCATTATAGTCGTCCTTGACGTCTTCCGGCGTGTACAGCGGCTCGACTTCCATATCCGACAGGGTCGAGAAACGGACTGGCCGCTCATCGCTGCGCTTGTAAACCTTTTCCAGCCATTCCTGCTTCGTGCTCACAGCGGTGTCCTCATCGGTTGATCAGCACCTGGCTCGATATCACGAGCCTCTGGATTTCCGAGGTGCCTTCGTAAATCTCCGTGATCTTGGCGTCGCGGAAATACCGCTCCACCTTGAACTCCTTGGTATAGCCGTAGCCGCCATGGATTTGCACGGCTTCGGTAGCGGCCTTCATCGCGGTCTCGGCGGCAAAGAGCTTCGCCATGGCGGAGTACTTGGTGTACGGCTTGCCGGCATCCTTCAACGACGCCGCCTGCAAGGTCAGCAATCGCGCCGCATCGATTTCGACCGCCATGTCCGCGAGCTTCCACTGAATCGCCTGGTTACTCGCGATCGGCTTCCCGAAGGCCTTGCGCTCCTGCGAGTACTTGAGCGACGCCTCGAGCGACGCCCGCGCGATTCCGATCGCCTGTGCCGCTATCCCGATGCGGCCGCCGTCGAGCGTCTTCATCGCGACCTTGAAACCCTCGCCCTCGTTGGTCAGCAGGTTCTCGCGCGGTACCCGCAAATCCGAGAACGCGAGCTGCGCACTATGGGAACCGTTGATTCCCATCTTGTCCTCGATCCGCGTGACCGCAAATCCCGGTGACGAGGTCTCAACGATGAACGCGCTGATACCGTGGTTGCCTTTCTCGGCTGCCGTCATCGCAAAGACGATCGCGATTCCGGCCTCGGGTCCGTTCGTAATGAAGTTCTTGGTGCCATTGATGACGTAGCTGTCGCCGTCGCGCACCGCGCGGGTCTTTTGACCGGCGGCATCGGAGCCGGCTTGCGGCTCGGTCAGCGCGAAGCATCCCAGCCATTCGCCCGTCGCCATCTTCGGCAGGAAGCGACGCTTCTGATCCTCGTTGCCGGTGCCGAGAATCGGCCACGAACCGAGCGACGCATGAGCCGAAACGATTACGCCGGTCGAGGCGCATTCGACCGACAATTCCTCGATCACCAGCGCATACGAGACGTAATCGAGGCCGGCGCCGCCATACTCCTCCGGAATGAACACACCGAGCATCCCGAGACCGCCCAATTCGGCGATGGCCGCTGTGGGAAATTGATGCGTTCGATCAATTTCGACGCCCACCCGTTCAAGCCGTTCCCGAGCGAAGCGGCGAGCGGTATCTCGGGTGCTGCGTTGAGCTTCGGTTAGTTCAAGGTCCATCATGTTTGCCAGCGCCGATTTCCTGACCTTTCGCGAGGCTCTCATAAGCCCGCTATCACTTGTACCTCAGCCGCATTCCCGCGTCGATAAGAACGTTAGAGTGCGGCTCGTGAATCGTATTGATTTATCTTGATCGACGCCAGCGCACACTAGTGAAGCGATGCGGAACGAGCAAAGGAATCTGCGACGTGCGCAAAGATAAGAATCTGAGTGAAGCGATGCGGAACGAGCAAAGGAGTCTGCGACGTGCGCAAAGATAAGAATCTGAGTGAAGCGAAGCAAAACGAGCAGTCAACCCCATGAGGTGGTTAGAGTAAGTTTCAGAAAAAGCTTAAAGTTTCTGTGTTCCTCGATAACTCTCCCCACGTCTTTACTTGTGCTGCCACTTCGCTTCGCGCTTCTCCAGGAAGGCCTTCATACCCTCGCTCTTGTCAGCGCTGCCGAACAGGCCGCCGAAAGTGTTCTGCTCGAAGCGCAGGCCGGCGTCCTCCTCCATCGTCGCAGCGGCGCGCAAGGCGGCCTTGGCCTGGCGCAGTGCGAAGCCCGATTTCGAGGCGATCTTCTCGGCCAGCTTCCGCGTCTCGGCCATCAATTGATCCGGCGCAACGACCTTGTTGACGAGGCCCCATTCGAGGCCGGCCTTGGCGTCGAACATCTCGCCCGTCATGATCAGCTCGCGAGCCCGCGCATGACCAATCCGATGAGGCAGGCGCTGCGTTCCGCCGAATCCCGGGATGATTCCGAGGTTGATCTCAGGTTGTCCGAAGCGCGCTTTTTCGCTCGCGATGATCAAATCGCAGGCCAACGCCAGTTCGAGTCCGCCGCCAAGCGCGAAGCCGTTGACCGCCGCGATTACCGGGATTGGCAACTCCTCGAAGGTGTTCATTACGCGATGACCCAGGCGCGTGAACTCAAGGCCCTCGACCGTCTGCATGTCTGCCATCGCGGCGATATCCGCTCCCGCGACGAAGGCGCGATCGCCCGCCCCGGTAACAATCAACACGCGCACCGACGGATCGTGGCGCACATCGCGCAGCACCCGCGTGATCTCCTCGAGCACTTCGCGATTGAGCGCATTGAGCGCCTTGGGCCGGTTGATCGTAATCGTCGCGATCGCGCCGTTTTCAAAAATCAGGTCTTCCACCAAATCTCCTCACTTGTTCAAGGTATCTGCCAAGGCCCGCAGCGGTGCGGCTACCGGCAATACCTGGGCTACGCGGCAGCGAGCTTTTCGCGCACCATCCAGAGCCGATCGCCGCCCCAGAAGACTTCGCCGTCGATAACGAACGTCGGCACGCCAAAGACGCCTAACTGCTCGGCCTCGTGCGTGATCCGCTCCAATTCGCGGCGACCTTCGCCCTCGGCAAAATCGTAAAACGCTGCAGTCTCGGCGCCGCTCTCTTCGAGCACGCGGCGGACCGCCTCGCGATCCTCGATATCCAGTTCGCGCTTCCAGAAACGCTCGAAGGTGAGGTCATTGTACTTGCGGAAGGTGCCGCGCCGCTGCGCGTAGATCATCCCGACTGAGGCCAGCGTGGAGTCGAATAGCTTCTGCGGCCCGCGCACCGTCAAACCGCGGCGATTCGCCAGCCGGCGCGCATCCATATAACTGTAGCGCACGCGCCGCCACTGATGGTCGTTGCGACCCTCGACAGTACCTAGGAAATCGGGAATATAAAGGTTAATCGGCAGCCAGGTGAATGCCACGCCGAATTCGCGCTCGAGATCGTACAGTGGATCTTTCGTGAGGTACGCGTAGGGACTCTTGTAATCGAGATAGAAGCGCAGGTCTTTAGCCGCCATGCTGCGAGCTTACGAATACCTGAGAGCGCTTGCAATCGCGGCGTCATCCTCGTTCGGATACTCGATTAGCTCGAAATCGCCGGGATTTAGAGTCGCCCGATCAACGCGAGTTTTATTCTCCTGCTTCGTAAACGGCCCGTCGGCGTCTAATACTCGGGTTTGAAGTCGAAGTGATGGATCGCCTCGATGAAGCGAATCGTGCGCGTTTTCGATCGCATCACGACGCTGTTGGTCATCGCACCGCCCGAGAAAAAGCGCACGCCGTGCAGATAATCGCCGGTAGTCACACCCGTCGCCGCGAACATCACGTCCTCGCCCGCCAGTTCTTCGAGCAGGAACTTGCGCCGCAAATCGAGGATGCCCGCCGCCAGGCATTGCTCCGCCTCGCGATCGTTACGCGGCGCGAAGCGGCATTGCATCACGCCGCCCGCCGATCGGATCGCGGCTGCAGCCAGCACCCCCTGATGCGCCCCGCCGACGCCGATCAGCAGATCGACCTCGCTCTCGGGCCGAGTCGTCGCGATACCGGCCGAGA
>Ga0302324_100001431_pt1 | contig 58050 bp, 42 predicted proteins | sample Palsa_T0_1_FD_201949 | JGI IMG/M metagenome (GOLD analysis project Ga0302324, IMG submission 201949) | Peat permafrost microbial communities from Stordalen Mire near Abisko, Sweden - Palsa_T0_1 | ecosystem: Environmental > Terrestrial > Soil > Palsa > Peat permafrost | place: Sweden: Abisko...
CCGAGCAGCCGCCTCATTCCCGTCTCATTCATAATCAGCATGAATACGTCGGTGGCCGAACCGCCGATCTGTAAGCCGTAGCTTCCGCCTTCGATTCGAATTGCGGCGGGTGCGCCGAACCGCCGGCTGGCACCCTGGCGGCAAGAGACAAACCCGCGACCATACTTCCCACCAACGATGAAGGCGGCCTTCAGCACGTCCGGAATAATGACGATGCATTCAGCTTTTTCGAACAAGTCGCGGGGAATACCCTTATCGGGCTCGCCCATAACTTCGCGAAAGGACGCATCGGAATTCCTAATACGCTTGTCGACCGTCTCTTGGGCCCATGCGGAAGTGCACAGGGTCAGGGCGATTGCGGCGGAACTAAGGGCTTGCAGTGTTCTCATGATGTTCCTCGGCGAGCGGAAATAGTGTGTTCGATTTTGGCGGTCTAAAGCTATCATTAAAGTGGCTAAGAACCATCCATTGAAAGCTGTATGAGGTGCAACCCAGCGCGAGGGGAAGTTCGACGTTGGCTCGGTGGCAGTTGGTCCTCGGAAGGACGGGCAGTCGAGCCCGTGCTCATATCGCCCGCCGCAGCGCTGGCTGGTTCCCGATGAACAAGAATAAGTCAGTACTCGAACGAATGATCCCGGCGGAAATCAAGAACGACGACTTTTACATCGCGATCGTTCGCATCTCGTACCAGCGAGCGCAGAATCTTCTGTTTTTTCCTCCGCCCACCTTTCCGGGGTCCGGCCCCACAGTCAAGGCCGATTTCAATGGCCAGCTGGACTTGGTCAGCACCGACCGAACGGTTCTGCTGGGCAAAGGTGACGGCACGTCCGCGCTGACGCGCAGCCCGCAACTAACCCTGGTCGTGCAGTAAACAAGCGGGAGTTAATTATCACGCGTGTCTAATGCAGCCCGGGCAATCAACATCGATTCCCCGCTAAACTTCTAGGGTGGAAATCCAGCTGACAAACTGAAAATTGCAAGACCAACTGGCATGAGTACGGGAAATGGCATCTGTTACCTTTCGCGCAGACCAGGAATGACCGCAAAACGGAGTAGCGACGGATCTTTCGGGGAGTGCAATCCAGCAGTATCGATCTTAAAAGCGAAGAGCCTCGATACCTGCAAGACCTTGCTACTTAGTTTTCGCTGTTCACTTTGATCATACGTTCAGCAACGTTCCAGCCGCGCACTCCCAACGTTGGGTTCGTCGCAGCCGCCCCGGAAGGCGATTCGATCTCGATTTCCTTGGTTTCCCCAGGCAATAGTGAGATGTAGTTGTCCCCATAATAGGCCGGCAGGATGCGCGTGGTTCCATCGCTTCCCAATAAGGTCAGCGTGGTCTCAATCGCCGCGGAATTTCCCGTATTTTCTAAGCGCACGTGAACCTTCATGACCTCTTTCCCGCGCTTGGCGCTGGCGGCTATGGCGAGTTGCGCCTTCGGCAAACGATTTAATTTGCGATAATCGGCGCTCTCGCCGCCAAGCCAGTAAAAGTTGTCGGAGATCAGCTTTCCCGAGGAGTCATGCAACTCCAACTTGACCAAGGCCACGTTGTCCTTAATGTGAGGTGCTAGGTCCAACGAAAACGCCTCGGTCACACCAGTTGGGGCGTCTTTCTTTTCCTCATGCTCCACCAACAGTTTGTTCTCGAGCGAATACACTTTGGCACCGATGGTCAGGTTCTCCGACGTCGCTGGCAGCGAATTGGCCACCTGCACCTGAAAGCTTGTGGGATCAAGCTGTACATGCAACGTTTCCCCGGCCTTCTTGACCGCATAAAAGGAAGCTTGCGTATCGTAGTCGGAACTCAAGATCTGCCAGGTGGAACTGGGCCAGGCCGGTTGGGTCATCCACAGCATTCGCCCGGTGTTCGGCGCCCAAAGATGGGCGTTCATGCCTTCAAAGATGGCCCGATGCTCGACATAGTTAAGCATCTGAGCCTTGCGTTCAAAGTCCTCCAGGCTGGTTGCGGCACCAAACTCCTTTTCGATTTCGGCCATGAACGGGGCCATGTCACCGTTTCCAGCCATATGCCAGTCGTGATACGCCCACGCATCGCTAATCGGCCACCAGTCAGCGTCGGGAATCCAAGTCTTCCACATTCCGAGCGTCGGGAAGGAAGGCGTGCCCGTTTCGACCGAGAAACCGTGATTCAACGTGCTGAAATAAAGTTTGAAGTCCACGAACCGATACGGCCCGCTATTTTGCAGGTTTACCTGGTTGGAGGTTGGAGTGTAATAGCGGGTGCCATCCAGCGAGCGGATCAGTCGGTCTAAACCTTCGTTCAGCACCGGCTGGGGCACCCCTTCGTTGCGGCCACACCAGATGGCGATGGAAGGATGGTTACGAAAGCGCAAGATGGTGTCGCGCGCATTATCAAGAAACAGCTGCGGATCTTCAGGTTCCACATTGTAGGACTGCGTGGAGGCCCAGAAATCGTTCCACACCAACAGGCCGTACTCGTCCGCCAAATCGAAAAACGTTTCTTCAGTGCTCTGACCGACCCAGTTGCGGATTATGTTTACGTTCGCGTCGCGGTGAAGACGGAAATAGGGTTCAAGCTTTTCCCGGGAGACCCGCTTGCGGGAATCGTCCATGCCCCAACTTCCACCGCGTGCGGCGATACGTACTCCGTTTACTCGGATGGTAAGAAAGGGCGTCGCACGGGTATCCTCCACGGCTTTGACGGCCGCTGATTGCTCCGCTCCGGGCCGCAGCGAGGCGACCCACCACTTCCATCCTTCCTTCCATTCCGGCGGAAAAATGCTTGGGTACGGATCGCCGGAAGGAATATTGCGAATTCCTTCGTGAGTAATGTCCACGATCTGTTCGTTCTTCTCTCGGGCCATGGTCGGCGAATAATCCACTCGGCGCAGATGGCCGGTGCTATCTAGCAGACTGAGTTCGTAAGTAATCTCGCGGATGCCGAACCGGATCCTCTTGGAATCGGATTCCTTGTCGCTTGCAGAGAAGGACAAGGCTAGGGTGTAGAGTTCCGGCTGGCCATATCCATTGGGCCACCAAAGTCGCGGACTTTTCACCTCAAGCTGGGCAAATTCCTGCGGAGAAAGCTTCACTTCGGTCATTCCCGGAGACGCAGAAACATTCTTGACGATGCTCACGTTATCGAACGAGGCGGTGAGCGTGCCGTTCACGGTGCTGGAAGAATTGTTCTGCAAAGGGACGCGGATTTCGACGATGGCGTGGCTGGTATCCGGTAAAGGAAGTTTGGTAACCACCTGGGGATCGCCTAAGCGAACCAAACTGGTGGCCCGCAACGTGACCGCTTGCCAAATTCCGGTGTCGCGGTCGCGAATAGCGGGTATCCAATCCCATCCCTCGGTATCAACGAACGTAGGTCCGTCTAGACACATGGCGCCGCCATTTTCTCCTGGTCCACCTTTGATGCTTTGCTCGTTAGGAATACCAGGATGGGGCGGAGGAGAAACCCGCACGGCGAGCACATTGTTCTGCCCGACCTTGATTGCTTCGGTCACATCGAAAATGCCGCGTATAAACGCACCCTTTATCGAGCCTAACGGCTTGCCGTTGAGCCATACCACCGCGGCATAGTTGATCCCTTCGAACGTCAACGTCAGGCGGCGACCTTTCCACTGGTTTGGTGCGTTGAACTCGGTTCGATACCAATAATCCTGTTTGTTTAAAGTTTCTGGGATGGCGAGGTTATTCAGGCCGTAGTCCGGGTCGGGGTACACCCCCTGGTCAATCATGGTGGTCAACACCGTACCCGGTACAGTGGCGCTCCACCAATCCTGGGTGGGGAAATGCAACTGGGAGATTGCATCGCCAGGCTCGATTACGGTCGGTGCGGGACGCAGCTTCCAGCCGCCAGCCAGGGTCCACTCATTGTTGCCACTGGCCGTAAGCCCGGCACTCGAGGCAGTGGGGGTTTTCCTCACCGGGTGAGAGAACGGCGCTTTCGAACGCGGCATGGTGGCGGGATCTTGCGGAGCTCGGTAGCCGACTTGTTGACGCGTCTGGAAAGGCCACGGCTTGGAGCCTTCTTCGAAGAGAATCAACTCGAAGTTCTCCGGCTTTTCGGATATTGCTCTCAGCTCATCGTCTGCGAGCGCGCGACGCAGGAGCGTGAGCCCCGCGATCTTTCCACCAAAGTGTTTCCCGTCCGACCCGGGAGACACGGCAGGCGCCATCTCCAGCACGGCACTGACCGAACCCAATTCGAGCTTGCCCTCGGTCACCCGCTTACCTTCACTGAAGAGCCGGAACTCCCGCCCATCGAACGCCGCCGCAATAAAGTGCCATTTCCGTGGCGCGAGTGGCGCTGCCGCCGCGAGGCTATTCTCCTTGCCCGCCCAAAGAACTAAATGGTCTCCCTCAATCGATAAGTAGCGCGAATACTCACTTTCGGGATCACCTAGGCCTGCGATCAGGCTCGGACCTTTGGGTATTTCATCCAAATAAATCCAAGCATAGAAAGTCCAGGGCGAATCGGCTCGGGTGACGGTATCGTCTTTGACCAAAGCCTTTTTTAGGCCCTCGCCATCGGGCAGGAATACGGCGTTGTAGGGTCCGTATTGCGGCGGGTCATTCGTCGGAGTCACTTCTTGCGCAGCGGCGATCACCGCTAAAGCAAGTAGCGCGGATACGATTCCGAGGACCGATCTCATCGGCTTCACCTTCAGTTGAACACGACTCCCGAAATTCGACCCGAATCGTGTAGCAAAAGGGGGTTCTCCGCAAGGCTTTCTTCCCGTACCTGATCCGGTCAGGGATCACTAGGGTGATCGAAAGTTAACGCGGAATTTGGCGACGGGGGCCCCAAAACGTAGCACCTGCTCTAGGTCACGCAGGACAACAAATTGACCCGAAGCTCGGCAGGAATCCGCGCCATCCTTTCGCCGCTCAGGTGTAAATCGTTGGCAATGTTTCTTTGACGCTCCAACGACTCCCCGCAACCAGCATTAATTCAGCAACATTAGGGGATTCAAATCTCACCTACAGCAGTGGTTGGCTTACAACTCCACAGCCCCAAAGCCCTTCCAACCTAGCGGAGAGATTGTGGGGGGCCAAAGAACGCTGTCCAGAAGGCGAAATCGGGCATCTAAAAAAGAGTTATGAGGACTTTGCTTGCAGCACTGAAACGACGAGGGCCGATGGTGGCCGCTGGCTATTTAACAATTTTCTGCGTCCTTACGGTTAGCTCACCGGCGCAGACACCTCAGGCGCGCATCGCTACGGAGATTGACAACTCCCAGCGCGTCGCTATCCAAGGTAGTCATCCTCCGATGGCTAAAGCGGAGAACGATGCTGGCCGCGTGCCCGCGAGCACCACGCTGCAGGGCATGAGCGTTGTTTTTAGCCGCTCTGCCGCGCAGGAGGCCGATCTAAAGGCGCTGATCGCCGCACAACAAGATTCTGGTTCGCCGCTGTATCACAAGTGGTTGACTCCGGAAGAGTTTGCCGCTCGCTTCGGCGTGGCGGACGAAGACATCGCCAAGGTACAGCTCTGGCTGCAACAGCAGGGTTTTGCGATTGAAGGCGTTTCGCGCAGCAGGAACCGCATCACGTTTTCCGGAACGACGCAGCAGGCCGAAGCAGCTTTCGCCATGGAGTTGCACTATTACCTCGACAATGGCGAAAAGCAATATGGTCCATCTACAGATATCAGTTTGCCGGCGGCGCTGTCGGGCGTGGTCGAGAACGTGACGAATTTGTCGACCTTTAGGCCCAAGCCACGGGTGAAGGTTCGGACCCCACAGCGCGTGCCACGCGCCAACTTTACGTCCAGTCAAACCTCTGACCATTTTCTGACGCCGGGAGACGTGGCCACGATTTACGACATTACTCCCGCGTATAGCGCGGGATATACCGGGGTGGGGCAGTCCATTGCTGTCGTCGGACAGTCCGCAATCGCGGTGGCGGACATAGAAAATTTCGAAAGCGCAGCGGGACTTCCGAAAAAAGACCCCACTCAAATCCTAGTGCCAAATTCTGGAACCTCTACGATCGTTACCGGGGATGAATCGGAATCCGATCTCGACCTGGAGTACGCCGGCGCCATCGCCAAAGGCGCAACTATCTTTTTCGTGTACGTAGGCAACAACGCGAACTATAGCGTGACAGATTCCCTCGCGTATGTGATTGATTCGCATACTGCACCGATCATTGGCACCAGTTATGGCGCCTGCGAGACCGAGTTCAGCGCGAGCGACTATGCCTCTCTGAACGGCGTTCTGGCTCAAGCCGCCACCCAAGGGCAGACCGTGGTCGCTTCGGCGGGTGATAGCGGATCAACCGACTGCTCCGGAGAGACAACCCTGACCAAAACCCAGCAGGAGGCTTTGGCCGTCGATTTTCCAGCCAGCAGCGAGTATGTGACCGGCATGGGTGGCACCGAGTTTCCCGCCGCAGATGTTGTGTCCACGAATACCACCTATTGGACGCCTGCGAACGGCACCGACGTGATTAGCTCGGCGCTCTCCTACATTCCCGAGCAGGTCTGGAATGACGATTCCTCGACGGCTGGACTTTCCGCGGGCGGAGGGGGCGTGAGCACATTGACGCCTAGGCCCACTTGGCAGACCGGTGTTCCCGGGATCGCCGCCGGCAGCTTTCGTCTGGTGCCGGACATCTCGCTAACCGCTTCGCCGGACAACGCCGGATTCCTTTATTGCTCAAGCGATACCAAGTCCACAGGGATTACCGGGAGTTGTGCGAACGGTTTTCGCGATGGCACCAACACCTATCTCACCGTGGCCGGCGGAACGAGTTTTGATGTACCCCTTTTCGTTGGCATGGTGGCAATCATTAATCAGAAACTGAATTCCACCGGGCAGGGGGTCGTAAATCCGACTCTGTACACCTTGGCTGCGGATCCCACAACCTACGCTTCGGCGTTTCATGACATCACCAGCGGGAATAACGAATGTACCGCCGGACCGACATACTGCGCGACGGCGGGCGAGAGCCAGTACGCGGCCACGACCGGATATGACCAAGCCACCGGCCTAGGCTCGCTCGATTTCTATCACCTACTAACCGCTTGGCCGGCCTCAAGCTCGCCGACACTAGCGACCACGACCACCACGCTTTCTCCAGCGACGACTTCACCTGCGTCGGGGGGGAGCGACATCATCACCATTACGGTCGCACCGGCGTCGAGTTCCAACACTTCAGCTCCCACCGGAACAGTGACCGTCGTGGTCGATGGCACGACCGAAACTTCTTCACTAGCTCTGGTAAGCGGCTCGGCTACGTATACTTTTTCTTCCACAACGGCGGGCGCCCATACTGTCGCGGCCACCTACTCGGGCGACTCGACCTACGCCCCCTCCACGGGCACGGTGTCCCTAACCGTCACCAGCGCGGTCAAAGGCTTCGCGCTCAGTGCAACCCCGGTGACTGTTTCCGCTGGAAATTCGGGGACATCCACGGTCACGGTTACTCCAAAAAGCGGATATACCGGCAGCGTCACTTGGACCGTTACTCCCTCCATTGCCAACGCTTGCTTCGTTATCCCTAATACCACCGTCTCTGGCACCAGTGCGGTTACCTCGACGCTGACGATCTACACCAACTCAACCGCATGTCTAAGCGCAGCCAAAAAGGGTGCCAGCGGCAAAGCCAGCGTAGCGAGCGGGAGTTCGATAGCCTTCCGAGCAAATCAGCAGCGGCCTTCAAGGTTCATTGATAAATTCGCCGGCTTTGACCTAGCGGGACTCCTCGTTTTTGGCTTGCTGGGCCTTCGCTCGCGCAAGCCAGCCCTCGCTGCTATTTTCTTCCTGGCCACCATTGGTTTGGCAATATCGGGCTGTTCTAGTGGAAGCAGCTCCTCGTCATCGACTACCACCAGCACCACAAACGCTGCCGCGGGAACTTACACCCTGACGGTCACCGGCACCGACAGTACCTCCTCATCGGTCACAGCATCCACAACTCTGACCCTGACGATAGACTGAACCGGGTCAGATGCCGGGAAGTCGTGATCGTAAATTCGACGGAAACGATTCGATGTTCTCTACCAAGGCTCTTAGTTTGGAGAGTCCGAGCGCGGCGGGCCGATGGTGCTCTGCAATTTTTGAAATTCCTGCATTTCGTGTTGGGCTTGGGCTACCTTCCCTTGTTTGCGGTACAAAGCAGATAGTCCAAAGTGGGCTTGCGCAGCCAGCGAAGTATTTTTCTCGATGGCCAGCAGCCGCAACCAAGATTTCTCGGCCAGGTCTAGCTCACCTGCCAGCGACGCAGCTTTACCCAGCGAATACAGAGTTTCCGGCATATCCGGCTGCAGTTTGTCGGACCGCTGTAATTCCGTAAGGGCCTCACGGTCTTTGCCCTGCTGTAGTAAGGCCGTACCCAAACGATAGGCGGCCTCGGCGCTTCCAGGTTGCAGTTTGGCTTCGGCACGAAACGACTCCTCAGCTTTCGACCATTGAGCAGCACCAGCGTAGACCAAACCGAGTTCCAGGTGTAAGCCTGGAAGATCAGGGCGTTGTTGCAGCGCCGCGGCAAATTCCTTCTCCGCTTGCGGCATCTGCCGAAGCACAAAATAGTTCTCGCCCATGGACTGGTGCGCTCGAGCCGAGTCCGGATGAGCGGCAACCAGCAAGTCGATGCTTTGTTTGGAAAGCAAGCCGCCGGCGCGGCCAAGGTAGTAAAGCAGATCGGGATCGTCGGGGCGTTTAGCCAAAGCGGCGCTCAGATTCGCGACGGCTTCCTGGTAGTGACCAGTCTCGATCAGCGCAATGCCCAACGCTTCCACCGCCCGCGCGCGAGCCAGATGAGGCACGGCCTGTTCCGCGTACCCCTGGGCCAGAAGTGCATACCCTAACTGAAGGTGAGCCGCTTCGAGATCTGGGCTTAGTTCGACCGCACGATTGAGCGCGGTGGTCGCGGCGGAATAGTCGCGGGTCTCCAGATAAACTTCACCGAGATCGAGAAATGCATCGACAAGATCCGGATCGCTCTCGGTGGCCTTACGGAATTCACTGATGGCCACATCAAAATGACCCTGTTTGTGGGCGTCCACGCCAGCCTGCATGTGTTGAGCGCCTTCTGGTGAGACGTTTTGAAGGGCCAAGCACAATATCAGGATTACAAATTTCACGATTTCTCCGGTTCTCGAATTTCCAGAAACTGATTCACGGCGATGTCGGTAAGCGTTTGACGAACTCCCGAAGGCCACACCACCTCGACGGTGGCAGCGTCGGCAGTGTCCAAGCCAAAATGAAGGCGTTTGTCATTGGCAGACAAATAGCTTCCCGAGGTGCTGGCAATCCGGAGCTGCCCGTTGACGCGAACCTTGCTGCCCAGGCCGTCACGATTGCTACGGGTGCCCCGCAAGGTAATGGTAAGCCAATGCCGCTGCCCTCCGCGGTTCATCAAAACCATTGGCTGACCGCCCAGAACGGTCACCACCGCATCCATCCAACCATCATTGTTTATATCTCCAAAAGCCGCACCTCGCGCCGCAAGTGGTTTGGTAATCCCCGTTTCGGCGCGCTCGAAATGGCCGTGGTGATTGAGGGCCAGCAGCGGGAGTTCTTTATAGCGCAGGGACGCGTCAATTTGCTCTACGTTGTCCAACACGTGGCCCTGGGCCACGAAAAGATCCTTCCAGCCGTCGTTGTCGAAGTCTTCCAGACCGATACCCCACCCGGAGCTTCCCGACGTGAGTGCCCCTAAGCCGGATTCCAGGCTCTGGTAACCAAAGGTTCCAGCACCTTCGTTGTGATAAAGCCCATAGAGCTCCCGAGGCAAAACAGTGACGGCCACATCGGGCCGTCCGTCATTGTCGTAGTCCTGAGACACCGTGCCCATCCCGGAGAGCGCTTTCCCATCGCCAGTAAGCGCCACCCCGGATTCGAGGGCGCACTCGGTAAAAGTTCCGTTGCCATTATTGTGAAACAGATATTGCTGCATTCCGTCGTTGGCCACGAAAATGTCGGTGAATCCATCGTCGTCATAGTCGGCAAAAGACACCCCCAGCGCACGCCCTTTCTTGCCGGAAATTCCCGATTTGTCGCTGACGTCTTCAAAGGTACCGTCACCGCGATTCCGATAGAGGAGGTTGGTCGTCGCCGGGAATTCCGCAGGGGGACAGTACGTCTGCCAAGCTCCGCCGCAGGTCTTGCTGTGGCGCGCGTCCCACTGCATGTACCGGGTCACGAAAAGATCCAGATGGCCATCGTTGTCGAAATCGAAAAAGCCGGCTGAAGCCGACCAGCCCCCGCCAGCGACTCCCGCTCTTTTGGTTACGTCGGTAAAGGTACCGTCACCATTGTTGTGGTAAAGAATGTTGCTCCCATAATTGGTGACGAAAAGATCCGCATGGCCATCGTTGTCGTAATCGCCGACGGCAACTCCCATGCCGTAGTTGCCGGCGTCCACGCTGGCAAGCCCAGCGGCTTCGGTAACATCGGTAAAACTACCGTCTTTGTTCTGGCGGTATAGGCGATTCCAGTAGCGCGGATTCGAACGATCGAAACTCTCTGGCGTTTTCATCGGGTTAGCAATGCGTCCGGCGTTCACCAGGAAGATGTCGAGTAGACCGTCGTTGTTGTAATCAAAGAGGGCCACTCCTCCGGGCATGGTCTCGATCAGATATTTCTGGGGAGTAGGCGAATTCAGAAGCGTAAAATCCAAGCCGCGCGGCAGCTTGACGTCGAAGATGGGCGCAGCAGCTGCGAGAGCGCCAAGGCGGAGAAAGTTGCGTCGATGGAATCGCTGGTTAATTTGGCAGAGCCTCGAACAGCGAATGCATACTAAATTTTGACACGGATCGAGAGTGGCTGCACGTTCGCCGAGTCTGGTGAGTGGTTGGGGCCGGACGATCAAAGGAAGGCTTGTTCGGTAGACGGGCCGAAAATGAAAATGCGGGGCATGCCCGGAGGCATGCCCCGCATTTTGTGAGCTTGGTTAGAACGCGAACCGCAACGCAAACTGAATGAGTCTGGGGTTGCCGTTGGTTGCGTTGACCTCGCCGAACGATGGGTTGTTGTTGGCGAAGTTGGTGTTAGGCGTCGCGAATTGGACGCGGTTGAAAAGGTTGAAGAATTCGGTGCGGAATTCCAAGTTGAACTTGTTGTCCGGCCCGAAGTAGGTTTTCTTGAATAGCGCGAAGTCGAAATTGTTGATGCCCGCTTGCCGCAAGGTGGAATCAACACGGGACTCATCGCCGAAAGTGTAAGGAGCCGGGTCGGTAAAGCAGGCAGTATTAAACCAAGCGGCAACGGTACCACCGCCGGCCGACTTGTCGCATCCGGCCACCACATCGGGGCGAATGCCGCCAGTACCCAAACCAAGCGAGGAAAGTAGGTTAGGATTGCCGTCGGTGATCTTAAGCGGAAAGCCCTTTTGGAAGATGGTAACGCCGTCGATGCCCCATCCTCCGATGGCCTTGTCCACAAACCCGCGAGAGTTGCCCATGAACCTTCGGCCGTGACCGACGGGCAAATCAAGCACATAGCTGATCACTAGACGTTGCGAAACGTCTTGCGAGGAGAGCGACATTTCACCGGCGAGGTTGTTCCAGTCCTGAACACCACCTACGCCGCCGTTGCCGCTGCCTTCCAGCCACGATGTCAACGTATCGGTGTTGGAGAGTAGCTTGGCGTTGGTGTAGGCCACCAGAATGGTGCCACCACCACCGAAGCGCTTGGTTCCCGATACTTGCAGCGAGTTGTACTTGCTTTCGCAGCAACCCACGCCCGCTAGGTTAAGTCCGCTGTATTCGGGGTATGGACGATCCAGTTGGCCTTCAACCAAGCCCGTAGGACCTAAGCTGCCCGGCAGAGCTACGCTAAAGGGATAGGCTCCCCCGGCCGCCGTAACGTGTTGAGCGATGGTTACAGCACTCTCTCCTCCGGCTGCGTATTGAGTTGCGGCCTGAGCGATGAAGTTGTCGCCAATTTGGTCGATCTGCGTTTGATACTGCTGCAGGTGAACGCCGTGTGCACCCGCGTACGCGACATCGACGAAAACGCCCCACGGCAATTCCCTCTGGAGGTCGAGGTTCCATTGTTGGGTATAGGCTGGCTTGGCGATGGTGTAGCCGTTGGTGCTGAGCGGAGTCTGCTCGAGCCCAAACGCCGAGATGCTCGGTAGCGCGTTGGTCCCGGCTGGTGGGTTGAGGGCCGGGCCAAAGGGTCCCGCCGCCGCGCAGGTAAAGGTGTTGGTCACTCCACCAGCTCCGGTCAGCGTGCAGCCGCTGGTATTAAGCGTGCTTCCCGGATACAAGCCCTGGGTATTGCTGGCAAAGAACGTCGAAGTAGCGCTGTTAACCGGGTCGCCATAAGGATTGAGGGAGAACGCCACGTTGTTGGGGGAGAAGAAAACTCCGTAGCCGGCGCGGATCACGGTCTTGCGATCCAAGGCATAGGCTAAGCCCAATCGTGGAGAGAACTCCTTCTTCGGGAGCGGTTGACCACTTCTGGTGTCATCGACTCCACTTCCTACATAGAAGAGATCGCCCGGGCAGGCGCTGCCTGCAGCTCCGCCGCAGCCAGTAATCGAAGCGTTGGTTGCGCCTGGATCAAAGTAGGTAATGCGGTTATAGCGTTCCGAAAAGGGGCCAGCCAGTTCGTAACGCAAGCCCAGGTTCGCGGTCAGCTTACTGGTAACGTGCCAGGTGTCTCCGATATAAAGTGCCCGGTACGTCTCTTTGGAGGCGACCGGCGCAGAAATGACCAGCGAACCAGTCGTCTGGTTGCCAAACGCGGCACCCGCTCCCAAACCGTATCCCAACAGGAAGTCCGCATAGTCGTTTCCGCCGGCCGCGCCGGTGGCATTGGACGCCAAGCTCTGGGTCCACGAACCGTTGAAGGAGATCAATCCACCACCGGTGTTGGTTTGCAGGTAATTGTCAAAGGTCTCTTCAAATTGAACACCAAAGGCCAAAGTGTGCCGGCCAATGATCTTGGTGAACTGCGGTGAGATATTGAATTGGGTGTCGAAGTCATCAATCGAACTCTGTCCCTGGCTGCAGCCGATACCCGGATCGCTGTTCGCGAAACAAGGAGTCAGGGGGGTGCGTTCGAGATCGGGAACGATGCTGTTGTATTCGGCCGGCCAGCCTTCCTGGGTCACATCAAAATCGGAGTTAATCGGACCGCGAAGGTAGTGATACCGGCTGATGCTGGCGTTCAAGCTGGCGGTGAAGGTCGGGCTAAGGGCATCGCTCCAACCGACGGCCAAGCTCTTGCTTCGGGTATTCTCCGCGCAACGATCCTTGCAAAGGCCGGTGCCATACGGATCCTGAGCCAAGCTCAGTTCTTTGAAATAGGTGAACCGCCCGAAGAGGTGTTGGGAGGCGGTAATGTTCTGGTCGACGCGGGCCACATACTGGTCGATGTCGCCGCCGGTGCTCGTGCCGGCAACGAAATTGGGTGTACCACCGGCCGCGTATCCCGCTTCCAGGCTGCCCGGAGCGATACTCGGGTTGCTCGGATTGGCGATCAGCTTACCCAGGAGATAGGCCGCGGTTGGATTGATGTACGGTGTGCCGGTAACAGGATTATTGCCCGTCAGGTTATTCCCGGCGATCGGAGTACGTATATTGTTGCTTCCGTTGTTTGGATTGACGGTTAGCGGGTTGTAAAGCTGGTCAGTCAGGTTTCCAGCCTTGTCTCTATCCGAGCAGATATCGATACCAGAGCCGCTCGGATCAGGGGTCGTAAAACCAGTTTGGCACAAGTCAGCGAAATTCCCGGTGCGCTCTGCAGCCGTCGGAACGATAGAACTGAAAACTGCTCCTACGCGCGCCCGGTACCCTTCGTAACTGCCAAACACAAAGGTCCGGTCCTTGATAATTGCGCCGCCGCCGGTGCCGCCGAACTGGTTCTGCGTAAACGGTGGCGCTTTATTGGCTTCGCCGCTTTGTAATTCGGAGGTCTTGAGGAAAAATTCGTTGGCGTCCAAAACTCGGTTGCGGAGGTATTCGTAGGCTGAGCCGTGCCATTGGTTGGTGCCGGACTTGGTGCTGAAGTTGATCACGCCGCCTGAGAACTTGCCCCATTCGGGACCAAGATTGTTGTATTGCACCTTGAACTCACCGATGGTGTCTTGCGTAGGCACCACCAGCGGTAAGTTGATGTAACCAATGTTCAGGGGCTGGCCATCGAGATACTCGGAACCCTGGTTCGCGAAAGAGCCGCCGATCTGATAATTTCCCAAATCAAAGGGGTTCTTGCCGACGATCGAGCCCTGCGAGTTGCCCTGCGGAACAACCGAGGGCGACAACGACGCCAGGTTGAAAACGTTTCGTCCATTCAGCGGAATTTCGTTGGCCTTGCGCTCGTCGATGACTTGGCCTAGGGAAGAGGAGTCCGGCTGAAGTAGTGGCGTCTCTCCGGTCACCTCGATGGTCTGAGTGACATCACCGACTTGCATAACCAGGTTGATGCTGGAGGTCTGCTGGATTTGCACCATAACCTCAGCCTGAGAGGTGCGCTTAAAGCCCGGCTTCTCCGCGTCTACCCGATAGCGGCCTTGGAACAAGTTCGAAAACGTATAGAGCCCATCAGCCGTGGTGGTCTCAGTTTGCTTGGTTCCGGTGTCAAGACTTGTCAGCGTGACCTGCACATCCGGGAGCGAACCGCCGGAAGAATCGGTTACCGTCCCGGACACCGAGCCGTAGGTCGACTGCGCGGCCAGCGGTTGGGTCAAAAGATTTGCGAGGCAAAAACAAACTGCCGTCGCCAAAAAAATAAACAGAGTAAAGCGCAGACTCTTCATCATCAGTAGTGCTCCTGAACGATTTGCTGAACCACCAACACCCCAAGCGAGCTACAACCCTAGGGTTCGGAAGCATCGTTCCGAACCCATAGCTACCACACCTACATCCTCGACATTTGACGATAAGACTGGTTTTAACTACCCATACGAGCTGGAAATGTGATGTGTACCAAAAAAAAAATTAATACGAGAAAAATCGTAACGGGGGGGAGCGACCGGTGAAGAAACTACCCTAGATTGTAATCCGGAACCTAAGGCACTCCAAAGACTACGGTTAGGGGTGGTTGGCTTCGTTTCGCAGCAGCGCATACAGAAACGGCTTGCCCGTGGGCTTGTGGCTGCCCCCGCGGGGTTCCACGGTCACGAATACGGCATCAATCTCCGTCAACTGCTTTGGATCGTCAAAGCGCATGACCCACCGGCGGTTCGATTCGTTATCCATGTAAAGAATACCCAGATTCATGGGTGAAGCCTCTTCGCCTTGAGCGGTTTCTCTCTGCCCCCATACCTGGAAGGCGTTGGCATTGACCACCCCGGGGCGGCGGTCAAGGTCGAAGGCGTAGAAAATAAGAGACTTGCCTTGGGTATAGAAAACCCGCCCGAAGGGCCGGCGGGTTTGGCTTCCGCTGTCGACATCGAACACGTCGGCAATATAGAGCTTCCTCGCGCCCATGAGTTCGCGGATGTCGCGGTCGGAGACCAGATACTGCTCGGTGTCCTTGAGCTTGCGTTCCTGCTCGTGATTCACAGCGGTCAATTCTTCAATTCTGCTTTCGAGCGAATTGGTCCGCAAGACGGTTTGATCGCGCTCGGCTCGGAGACTCGCGAGCTCCGCGCGAACCGCCTGATAAGCCTGATTGGCGTCCTGCACCTGGGAGTTCAGCGCATCTCGCTGGAGCGAGACGTCTTGCAGTTTTCCTGCCGACTGATTGCTTGCCTCGGCAAGTTCGCTTGAACGATCTCCGATCGAGCGCAACTGCGAGCGCAGCCTCGCCAGCTCCTCTTCCTTTTGCGAACTTTCTGCCTGCAATCGGTCGAGCTGCTGGGCTTGCGCGGCAAGCAGTTCGTCGCCAGCTCGTTTTTCCGCAGCCAGTTTCTTGAAGGCCTGGTCGGGAACAGTGATGGCCTGGCTCGCGGCTGGCGTCACTTTCTCCGCCAGGCCCAACCGGTACGCCCCGGCGCTAACCGCTGCGACCACGCAGGCCGCCACCAGGGCCTGCACCAAGGGGTTTCCGCGTATTCGCCGCGAGACACCGGGAAGCACCGCAGTGCCAGGTGGCGGCTGTGCGCGACTGGATTCAACAACCGCAAGCCGTTCGGCGCGGATCCGGGAAAACAGTTTCTGGCGAGTCGATGCGTCGTCCCAGCTCGAGGCTTCTTGCTTCTCTGAGTAGGTGGCCGCTAGCGCGGGTATACCCTCGGTCCCGAGGATCCGATATTGGCGGGCGATCTCGCGACACTGCTCACAACTTTCCAAGTGGGCACCCAGATCGAGAGATTCGCCGAAGGTAAGCGCGTCGGTTTCGGCCAGAGCGCTGAGCTCGCTAAATTTGTCTTGGCTCTTACAGACTGAGTTGTCCGCTAACATCGCCTGGTTCCCTGAAGCCTTTGAACAAACGAATTCTTTCGCAGCCGTTCCAAACCACGATAGAAATGATGACGCGTGTTTCCCAGGGGCTCGCTGAGCCGCTCGCTGATTTCGCGCAAGCTTAGTTCTTCGAAGTAAAACAATTCAAGCGTCAAGCGTTGAATGTCCGGGAGCTCTTCGAAGGCTTTCTCCAGTTGCGCGCGGTTGAGTTTTGCGCCAATTTCGCGGTCCAGATCGGTCTCTCCTAACTGTGTATCGCCAAGGCTGGTCACATCTGTACCAAGGTAAAAACCGCGTCGGGCTAAATGGGCTTTTCGGTCCAAGGCTCGGTGCAGAGCGATCTGAAGAATCCAGTTCTTCAGGCTGCCTTTGGACCGGTCAAAGAGGGCGGCTTTCCTATACACATACAGGAAAGCCTCCTGAACCAGATCTTCGGCCTCGCCGGTATCGCGAACCACTCCGCGCGCGACACTAAACACCACGCGAGCGTACCGATCAAAAAGAATCTCGAGCGCAGCGGCGTCGTTGGACTGTAAACGGGCCATGACTTCTTCGTCGCTGGGAACCGACGGTTCGCGACCATCCGGCGCGGCTGGTGGCCGCTCCTGATTTCTGCTCCAAGCCATAGGAAATGAAAGTGCGCGTCCGTACGGAGAGTTCATGCGTGCGTACCAGTTAGACGGTGCGACGACGTTAGCGAAACCACCGTAGTTCGGAACTCCCCCGGCGAAGCTCCGATGCTATGAGAAAGATACATCACCCATACGATAGTTAGAAGAGATTTTGATGGGAAAAGAAGGTTTTGGTTCTTGCTGCCCAGGACCGCGCCAAAACACAGATTTAAAAGGCTTAAGTGCATCAAACGCTAGGAGACGCTTCAGAACAGGAATCTAAGGCCGAATTGAACCAAGCGCGGATTCGTTCCCGGGGCGGTAGCGGTTACGACACCAAAATTTTGGTTGCCGGCCGTACAACAGACCGTGTTTGGAGGGGCGAACTGAGTGCGGTTGAAGAGATTAAAGAATTCAGTGCGGAACTCGAGTCCCAATCGCTCATTGGTAGTCAATTTTGTTCTTTTAAAGATAGCGAAGTCAAAATTGTCGATCCCTTGGGAACGTAGCCGCGGGTCGACCCGCGGCTCGTTGCCGAAGGTGAAGTCATTCGGTGCCGTGAAACACTCGGTATTGAACCATCCTGCTAATTTGGATGTGGCCCCTCCCGATAGTGCGGCATCGCACCCCGGCACTACGTTCGGGCGCGAGCCGCCCCCGAACAGGGTGGTTCCGTTGGCCTGGCCGTTGATGAAAACCAGCGGAAAACCTCCCTGAAATATGGTTACTCCGTCGATTCCCCAGCCCCCCACAACCTTATCCACCACTCCATCCGCGGCGGAGAGGTATCTTCTGCCTTTGCCAAAAGGTAGATCCAAAACGTAGCTGAAAACCAACCGCTGCGGGGTGTCTTGGGAAGACAGCGAACGCTCTCCGTTTAGATTGTTGCTGTCTTGAATGCCTCCTACGCTGCCCTCCAGCCACGACGTCAAGGTGTCGGTGTCGCTGAGGAGTTTCGAATTGGTGTAAGCGACCAGCAGCGATCCTGCGTTCGCAAAACGCCTTTGCACCGTCAGTTGGAAGGCGTGGTAAATGCTGTCGTAGGAGCCCTGGCCGGCCAGCTGCACACTGGTGTACTGCGGATAGGGCCGCAGCAATTGTCCGACCGTGGTGGTCGCGCCGGTGAGCGCCAGGGCCTGGCCATTCACGAAAAACGGGTTCGGCACCGACTGCAATAAGGTGACGTTTTGTCTCGGGTCCGGAAGGGACGGATTTACCTGTGCGGCCGCTTGAGCCAGCAGGGCGTCGGATATTTGATCGATTTGCTGCGAATACTCCTGAAGATGCGTTCCTTTAGCGCCAACATAAGCAGCCGAGACGAAAAAACCTCCAGGCAAATCCCGCTGCAGGTTCAGGTTCCACTGTTGAACATATCCAGAAGGATGGTCGGCAGGGTCTGCCTCGGTGATCGACTGCACGACCTGGGTGAGAAATAACTGGGTACCCAGAGTATCCAGAGTGCGTCCAGGCGGTGGCGAAATTCCAGCCGGGAAAGGAAGCGCGATGGTGTTCACCGGATGGGTCCCGTCTACAGTACCGGAATACGTGGTGGCTGCCGCATTCACCATGTCGTTCAGAGGGTTGAGTGCGAAGGAAACGTAGTTAGGAATCCAGTAGATTCCGTAGCCGCTGCGAATCACCGTTTTCGAATTCAGGGCGTACGCCAGTCCTAGGCGCGGCGAAAAATTAAGTTTATCGAGCGGGATGTTATTCCTGGTGCCCGGGCTTATCAGGAAGACATCTCCGTTAACCGACCGCGCACCGGCCGGAAGATAGGCGTTCAGAAAGCTCGGAACCGTCGGATCAAAGTAAGACAGTCTGTTAAAGCGCTCCGACCACGGACCTTGCAAGTCGTAGCGCAGTCCTAGATTCAAGGTGAGTTTGTTGGTGGCGTGCCAGGAATCTGCAAAATAAAAAGCTCGGTAGATTTGTTGTCCCGCGGTGAAAGCGGGAACCACCGCTTGCGCGAAAAAATGGTTCTCGAAATTATTGAAGTTGTCGGCGTACCCCAGCAAGAAATCAGCAAACGAAAATCCCGTTCCGGACACACCCGGCAAGCTAGTGAAGCAGGCCTGACCGTAGGCGCAAAAATCGAAGGCCCCGCTGGCGATATTGGACTGCGCATAATTATCGCGGCCGACTTCGAGCTGAAAACCAAACTGGAATTGCTGATGACCTCGCAGCAAGGAGACGCTTGGGGACAGGTAAAACTGAGTATTGCGGTCTTGAATGTAGCTTTGCCCCTGAGTGCACATGATGGTGTCGGCGAAGTTGGCCACGCAGGGCGTCGGCGGAGTGCGCATGACCGTGGGTACGACCTGGTTGTAACTCTCGGGCCAGCCAATGGTGGTCAGGTCAAATCCAGAATTTTGCGGGGTACGATTGTAGCGGAACCTGCTCATGCTGGCGTTGAAGCTCATTACCGTTGTGGGCGTGACGCTGTAGGTATACCCAGATGCGATCGTAAAGCTGTGGTAGGTCTCACCGCAACGGTCCGCGCACAAACCGCTTCCCAACGGATCCGTCGGGAGATCCATAACCTCCCAATAGGTGGAACGCAGAAATAATCTTTGACGATTGGTCAAATTGTGGTCGACGCGCGCGACCACTTGGTTCTGATCGCCTCCGGTCGGAGCTACGGTTGTGAAGTTGTTGGTGAGTCCTGCTGCGTTGGGCTCCGGCCACAAATTCAAGAGTTTCTGCGAGGTCGGATTGAGCCGACTGGATGGCACCAGGTTGTTCGGGAACGGAGTCGGAGTAACCGTACTGCCCGGGCAAGCCCTGAGCGCGTTGACCTGGCCTGCGCATGGGTCATAAATCTGATCGATCACCACCGACTTACCAGTGGGGTCCACGCCTCGATCGTTGCAGATGCCCGCGGTGAATCCGTTCTTGCAGATTTCAGAGAAATTGCCGGATCTTTCTTTGGCATCGGGAACCGTGGCCGTAAAGGGCTCGCCCGTTCGGAGCCGGAAACCTTCCCAATTCAGGAACCAGAAAGTCCTATTGCGGCCCAGAAGTTCCGGGAAATTCAGAGGCCCGCCGACATTGGCGCCGAACTGATTCTGTACCCAAGGGGGCCGGGATATTCCGGCGGCATTGAGGAAAAAATCATTGGCGTTAAAAATTTTATTACGTAGGTACTCGTAGACTCCGCCATGAAACGAACTGGTCCCGGACTTGGTGCTGAGGTTGGTGACGCCGCCAGCGAACTTGCCCCATTCCGGCCCCAGATTGCTGGTCTGTACTTTGAACTCCTGAATGGAGTCCTGCGAGGGAATCAACACCGGTAAATTGATGTAGCCAATGTTCAGCGGTTGGCCATCCAGGTAAACCGCACTCTGGTTACCGAAAGAACCGTTGACCTGATAATTGCCCCAGCCGAAAGGATTCACGCCGACCGGTGTTCCGGTGGAGCTTCCTTGCGGCACCACAGATGCTGCCAGCTCAATCAGGTTAAAAACATTGCGGCCATTCAGCGGCAGCTCGTTGGCCTTTCGCTGTTCCACCACGGTGCCCAAAGTGGTGGACTCGGTATCTAACAGTGGCGCTCCGCCGCGTACCGTTACGCTTTCCGAAGCGGAACCCGGAACGACTTCGAAATTAACCTCCAAGGCATCCTGCACGTGCAGAATCAGGTCGGACTTGATGACCGCCTTGAATCCGATCTTTTCAATTTCGACCCGATACATGCCCGGAGGCAAGTTGGTTACGTAATAGCTTCCGGTCTCATTGGTGATCGTTTCATAGTGGATGCGCGTTCCGGTATTGATGACGATGACCTTGGTATTGGGAACCACCGCTTTACTGGAGTCGGTAATGCGTCCGGTGAGCGAAGCGTTTGAGGACTGTCCATAGAGGCTGCCAGGGTGAGAAAAAAGGACGGCAATACCGATCGCTACAGCGGCGCGCAAAAACGTTAGCCAACGAGGTGGGGAGGGAGGAATTACCCGAATGATTTTCGAGGATGGCACAGTTCGAAAAATAGCCGCAACTTTCCTGGACTCACCTCGATAGAGTCCACGCTCAGCAGCTTTATAGATATAGCAGGACTGTCAAGATTACGGTACCTTCCATCCAGCTTGGAAGCTAGTTCGTAACCAACCTGGACTTTGCCAGGCGCGCCGGCCAACACCGGCTGCGGCAGCCTGAGAGATCTTTTTGATAGAGGGCCTTCTGGCTGGCCCCCAAATCGGTCAGGTACGCTCTCGACGCCCACAGAATGTAAGCACTCGACTACTTGGCTAGTTCCAACTCTTCGATATCGGTGATAAGCCAGTCTCCCTCAACGTTGTCCAGTTCGAAAGTCACCGCGTGATTGCTGTTTTTTGCCGCGGACGCATCTTTCGCAGTGTAGTCCTCTGAGACCCGCGCTTCCACGATGGCGTTGGTACCGTCTGGTTTTACGTCCACGCTTTGAATGTTCATCCGCATGCGGATGCTACTAGCCGCCTCGAAGGTAGACTTGTAGGTCGCATATTTGGTGCCAATGGTCGGCCAGATTTTCGTGAGCGTATCCGCATCCTTCTTTTCGAACGCTCGCGCATACCGCTGGATCACCGCCCGAACCGCGTCGGCGGCCGCCGAATGAGCCTCAACCTTGGCGGGGGCGGCAGGGGGTTTTTTCTGCATGCGGCCCTGAACATCCGCGATCGCCGCGGGAATGCCGTTGGCGTAGCCTGAAGCTTCATCGGATTGCGGACCACCGTCGCTTGCCAGCGCTTGAAATTTGGTCTGCAACGCGCTGAGCCTCTGAATGCCCGCGTCGTCGTCTCGTTGCTTCAACTGCTTGAATTGGGTTTCCAATTCCAGAAGCCGATTTCGTTCCGCTCGATCGATTTCGGCGACCAACGGACCAGGTTCGTCACCGTTTTGTTGAAGTTGCTCGGCGACGGAACGTGCTGACTGAAATTCTCCTTCACCTATATCCAAGTGAGCCTGTGCGAAAAGCTCCTTATCCTTGATGCGCTGAGGTATGACTTTATCGAGATACCCTTGCGCGTCGCTGCGATGCACTCCGCCAGGGCCCAGCGCCAAGATCCGGTTGAGATCCTTACGGGCATCGGTATATTGACTATCCGCCACGTGCTTGACGGCCTGTTGCCAGAGCGTTGCTTCGCGTTGGCGAAGTTGACGAAGTTGCGGATCTTTCAAAGAATCGTCGATGGCTGCCATGCTGCGTTGAATGTCCGTGGAAAGCGGTCCGTTCAAAGCCAAAGCTTCGTCCAGTTTCTTGCGGGCTCCGTCAAGGTCATTCGCAGCAATCAGATTACCAGCGGCATTCAACAACACCCGCTGCTGCGCCCCCCGCGCGTTGATGGTGGACTTTGCGGGCTGCGCATTTACGTTTGCGACCGGTCGCACCCCGCTCGGTCGAAATAAAGCTCTCCCCGCCCATCCCAACGCGATCAAGACGATGGTCACAAGCGCTGCGCTTGCAGTTCGCTTCCAAAATGAGACCCCCCTGCTCGCCTGCACCTCTGGGGGTTGAGCGACGGAGGGGGAAACAATGATTGGAGGTGCAGCGGCAGCCAGAGCAGGTGAAGGATTCGCCTGAGCCGCGACTTCCGGGCGGACCGCTTGCTCCGCTTGCCGGCCTGCGGGCCAGCCCAAGAAAGAGATTTGCTGCTCTCCGGCGATCGGGTCACTTGACGGTCGCGCGGACCCTGGCTGGGCCCCCGAACCTTGCGCGGTCGGCACCGGCCTCCGCTGAGTTTGCTCAGACGAGACCGCCGGCGGAGCTTCCGGCACCGGCGGACCTTGCTGCAGCGCGTATTCCCGATAAATGCCCGGTGAAGTCATGGCCGCATCGGGATCGGATTCTCGGTTCGCCGCGACTTTCGCGTCCTTGATTTGCTCCGACAACCTCCGGATGCGAGGATCGAAAGTCTCGACAATCTTGGTATCGAGAGCCTTGTCCACCGCTTGATCAGCGCCGGTTAGGTCGCCGGACTCGATCATGGTGCGAATGGTTTCCAGTGCTCGTACTTGTTCCTTTTTCCGTTCCCTCTTTTCAAATTCCGCTTCCGCTGTATCGAGCAGCTGGCTCACGTTGGTGTCCGGCCCGAGCGTGACCAGAGTGTTCTTCGCGATATTGATCGCTTCGCTGAATCGTTCCCGGTTGATTTTTACTCTGATCTCCCGTACCCGCTCTTCGATTTGCTGGCGAACTTCGAGTTTCCGTTGCTGGAGTTCCGCTTGCTGATTCAGATATAGCAGTTCCGGATTGGTGGGAAAGCTCTTCAGCCCAATCTGGACGATGGTGATCGCCTCTTTGAAGCGGCCGGTGTCAAACAACTTCTTGGCCTCATCGAGGGTCTGGCGAAACAATTGCTCCTTCTCAGCGCTCTCCTGCTGGCTGTTCGCGAATTCGGCTAGCCGCCGGAAGCTGCTCTCGGCGGGGAATTCGACCAGAAGGGTCTTACTCCGGGCGATTACCTCTGCATATTTCTTTTCACTGATCAGTTTCTTCAATAGGTCCGACTCGCGTTGCATCCGTTCCTGCCGTACATGCTTTTCCTGCTCGCGCTGCACCAGGGTCCGCAACTTAACTACCGCTGCGTCGCTGGGCTGGCTGGCGGCAAGACTGTCCAAGATCCCCAGCGCTTCCTCAAATGACTGGGTGCCCAATCGGGCCCTGGCCTCTGCGAGTTTCTGATGCTTCTCTTGCTCAAGCTGATCTTTCCGGGCGATTTCCAGCAGATCGCTGATTTCCGGGTGCTGCGGAAAATCCTTCTGGAGCTGGCGGAGCAGCGCGATGGACTCGTCGAAGCGGTGGGCGGCCAGCAGTTCCCGCGCCTTCGCCACGCTCTGCTGCCGATCATCCTCTTCTCGGCTCGCGCGAGCGGTTTCTAGCAATGTGGCGATCTCTGGTTCTTCCGGGAATTGGCGAGCCAGAGAAGAAAGCAGAGCAATGGCATCGCTGTAGCGTCGCCCTGCCAATGCACTTTTGGCTTCCGTCAGGCCTTCCTGCTTCTGCTGGTCCTTCAGTTTTCTACGAACCCCTTCCTGGAGCTTGGGGAAGTCTTCGTCGCGTGGGAACTGTTCGCGAAGGTTGCCCAGAAGGATGAGACATTCTTCGTACCGCCGGGCCGTGATCAAGCTATGGCTGTCCAGCAAACCTTGCTGGCGCTGCTCCGCTTGATCCTCGCGGACGGTCTCCAGCAGTCGGGGTACCTCGTCATCTTCGGGAAACTCTTTCTGCAAATCGAGCAGCAGCTGGATGCACTCGTTGTACCTCATCCGGGTCCACAAACCCCGCGCGTATTGGAACCGCTCCAGCAGCCGCGTGCGCTTTTGCCGATCGACCTTGTCTTGAGTGACTTGTTGCTGCAGCGCTGCTGCCTGCTTGTTGCCCGGTTCCACTTCCAACACTTTCGCCACCAGAGCTTCGGCTTCATCCGGTAGTCCCGCGGCGATATTCTGTTTGGCGGACCTCAACCAACCGGCAATCAGTTCGAGGTGCTCTATTTCTCGCCGTACAATTTCTTGTAACTCTCGAGCAGGCGCAAAGCTGGAGTCCAGTTGCAAGGCGCTCTCGGCGGCGATACGCGCGTCCTGAAACTTTCCCTCTAATAGCAGAGCGCGACACCTCTCGATGCACTGCTGCACCTTGGGCCGGACCAGCAAGCGTTTCAGCTCGCCATTCACCTTTTCCAACAACGATCGGACCTGCTGGTTTCCGGATTCCACCTGAAGAGCCTGCCGCAACAAATCGCGGGCTTCGGTGTATTGGCTTTTCTCTACCAGCTGGCGGCTTTGATCCACCAGTACCGCAACCGACTGCGCTTGGAGATTCTTGCAGATCGGCTCCAGCTCAAGCAGCAGGTCTTCCATCGATTGGAATCGTTCACTGGTAGATTTTTCAAGAGCCTTGGACACCACCAACTGCAGGGCCGGCGGGCAATCCGGCACATATTTTGAAACTGGTTCTGCCTGAGCCTCGCAAACGTTGCGCATCAGGCCAGCCGGCGAATCTCCGGCAAATGGCCTGCGGTAGCAGATCAGCTCATAGAGCAGCACTCCGAAAGACCATATATCCGAGCGTTCGTCGGCGTGCTCACCGTGATATTGCTCTGGGGACATGTACGCAAACGTGCCCATGAGCATTCCGGTTTGCGTCTTGGGGACATCCAGAATCCGTGCGATGCCAAAGTCCACTACCTTAACCACGCCATCCTTGGTAACCATGATGTTGGCGGGTTTGATGTCCCGATGAATGATGCCCCGTTTGTGCGCGTAGTCAAAGGCTCGGCAAGCCTGCATGGCGTAGACCAGTTTGAGGGAGAGTGGAAGCTCGGCCCGGCCGGCAATGAGGTGCTCGAGACTCTCTCCTTCCACCAACTCCATCACGATATAGGCGGTTTTTTCTTCTTCGCCCATATCGTGAATGGTCACGATATTGGTGTGCTTGAGTCCCCCGGCAGACTGAGCTTCGCGGTAGAACCGTTGGAGCAAGCCCTCGTCTTTATTCAAGCCGGTCGTGGTAATGGTCTTGATGGCAACCAGGCGATTAATGACTGGATCGCGGGCGCAATACACCACTCCCATCGCGCCGTGCCCTAACTCGCCCAGGATTTCGTACTTGCGAAGCTTCATGAACTAAGAAGACCCCAATCAGCAACCTTGACACGATCCCGCCCCGCCGTGCGGCGCCTCGGCCAGGCAAGACAGCTTGGCGCTACCACCCAAGAGGCGTGCCGCACAGTTAGCAGGTAATTGCAGCTTCGGCCATTTCCAGCTAACGGGTGGCAAGAACAGAGTCGGCCATGGCCAGCGAAGTTTGGCGAATCGGTCGCACGGGGGACTCGGTCGACGTGGGCACCTGAAGCCGGTCTCCGCCGATCAAGCAAGGATGGCACCAACTGCTTTCCGGCCAGAATAATCCCAGAAATCATGCAAGGGTGTCAACGGTATGCGAACGCCTGATCGCAACCACCCCGACCGGCTAAGACCAAATCAGGATGTAGTGCTTAGGAGTGACCCTACCCCTGGGTGGCAGTTTGTACCGGACACATAGGTGACACCCTTTCCCTACGGGAGGGAGTGATGGCTTGGAAGGAGTGTTCGGTTATGGTAGCCCGCGGCAATGCCCGCTTCCGTACAAACCGTAACAGACATCGGATGACCGTCGGAGATTGGCGATTTGAGACCAGATATTCTCGAACGGGTATAAGATTTTTCAGTTCGTTCCGCCTCCCAAAGCGGCAGTCAAGATCTAGGACTGCGACCATAACGGTTAGCTGCCGGATAAGCAGCTTGCTCGTAATCCTTCACAGCAATGGCCGTCATTCCCGTGAACAATCGGAAGGTTCGGAGTACGCAGCCGCAGTGGAAAGAGTCTGTCGATTGGTCATCTCGGAGCGCCAAACAACGACCGCGATGAATGTTAAAATGGACCCTCCGTGCGCGATTAGCGACCGGCAATGCTGAAGTCTTGGGACAATATTGAAGAAGACCGGCGGGCGCCCCGAGAATCCCCGGGGGCGAACCAAGGGCAAAGCCCTAGATGGGATTGGTTACTCTCTCTCGGCCTTCCCCCACCTGCTGTCGCCACATCGCGTAGTAGAGGCCTTTCTTTTCCAGCAGCTCTTCGTGACCGCCACTTTCCACGACGCGTCCTCTTTCCAGAACATAGATGCAATCCGCGTGGAGGATGGTAGAAAGGCGATGCGCGATCAATATCGTGATGGCGTCGCGACTCGCAGCCACGTCTCGAATCGTCTGGCTGATCTCTTCCTCCGTTAAAGAGTCCAATGAGGAGGTCGCTTCGTCGAACACCAGCAACTGCGGCCGACGGAGCAGTGCACGCGCAATAGAAATTCGCTGCTTCTCCCCACCGGAAACTTTGACTCCACCTTCACCGATCTTCGAGTCAAGTCCTTTATCTGCTCGCAGAAGCAAACCCTCTACTGCGGCTTGCCGCAGTACTTCGAGACATTCTTCATCGGTGGCATCCGGCCGCACGAATTGCAGGTTCTCACGAATCGTGCCGGAGAAGAGTTGCGTATCTTGCGTGACAAATCCAAGCCGTTCTCGCAAATCTTCGATCGCAATTTCATCCTCTCGGGTTCCGTTGTAAAGGATATGACCGCTCATGGGACGATAAAGACCAACCAAGAGTTTAACGAGCGAAGTCTTGCCTGCGCCGGAGGGCCCTACAAAAGCGATCGTCTCGCCGCGCGCCACCTGGAAGGAGATTGCACTTAAAGCCGGAGAGGACGCCGATTGGTGCTGGAAAGTGACTTGGTCAAACTCCAGTGTTTCCAGCGACGCGAGCGCTACCGGATGTTCCGGTTTCGGCTGCACCGGCATTTTGAGAATCTGCTCGAAATTGTCGAGTGAGGCTTCGGTCTCGCGATAGGCATTGACCACGTTGCCCAGTTCCTGAAGCGGCCCGAAAATAAAGAACGAATAGATAAAGAGTGAGAAAAACTGTCCAACGGTAATGCGCTGCGTATAGATGAGATAAAGCATCAGGAACAAAATTGAGGTCCGCAAGAGATTGACGATACTTCCTTGAACAAAGCTGAGGCTGCGAAGGTAACGGACCTTTTCAAGTTCCAACTTGAGAATCTTATTCGTGGTGGAGTTGAGGCGATCGATTTCCTGCTGGGCGAGGCCGAGGCTCTTCACCAGTTCAATGTTGCGCAGCGACTCCGTCGTCGCCCCCGCGAGTGCTGTCGTCTCACTCACAATCCGCTTTTGAACGGTCTTGATTCTACGACTCAGCAACGAGCTCAAACCGCCGAGGAGAGGGACGGTCAATAAATAGGCGGGAGCGATCGACCAATGCACCTGGGCTGCGTAGATGGTCACGAACGCCAGGCCGATCAGCGTCGTGAAAACCATGTTTACGAGCAACGCGATGAATTTCTCAACGTCGCTTCGAACTCTCTGCAACTTCCCGAGGGTTTCGCCGCTGCGCTGATCCTCAAACAAGGCGTAGGGAAGATCCAAAGAGTGTCGGACGCCATCCGTATAGATACGAGCTCCAACCTTTTGGGTGATCACGTTTACAAAATAATCTTGAAAATTCTTGGCGGTGCGCGACACCAGGGCCACACCGACGGCAGCCGCCAGCAAGAGGCTCACTCCGCGGACAAACTGCGGGCTGGAATATTCCCTGTAGCGAGTCGCGTACGAGTCAATGATGTGGCGAAAGATGAGCGGGTCGAGCAGCGAAAAAATTTGATTGATCGCCGCTAGAAGGAGCGCAATGACTGCCAGTTTCCAGAAATCCTTAAAATACCGATAAAGAGTCGCCATAGTCGAACCGCCACCTCACCGAGATGTTTGATGGTCCGCATGTGGAAGGCGTTATGAATCACGCGCCAGAACTCAAAACGTGAACTTCAACGCTACACCCAGGTCCACTATCGGCGTCCCATGGGAAATTCCTTGGGATCTCGTCGGTCGTTTTTAGTCGCTCCACCCACGCATCCTGTATTTTCATCCAATGATGTTCTGAAGCCAGGAACCCACCGACACAGAAATAGGTTCTCTGTTCTATGGACTCGGGCGAGATGGCGTCATGAACCCCAACGTGAGGTCCTTTGTAGAACCAGTTGACAAATTCTCGCTCTTTTCGGGTTGAACCTTTCATTGCCCGAGCGATGGTTAGCCAACATAACCGGGTGTATTCGGTTCGCTCGCCATGATCAGTTGAACTAGTCCAGAGCCTTGAGGTGTGCTCCAGTCCTGAACCAGGTCTGCAGCAGCGGTGTTGGTTGTCGTCAGCACTACTCCTGCGGTTGCCATTCTGCGGCGGGCTAGTTCTTCCTGCACGTCAAAAGCAGAACCAGAAGCATCCAGTACAGCCAACACATCGAAGCCCTCTTGGACGGCGCTGATGGCCGGGAATATTAGGCAGATGTCTGTCGTGACTGCAGCCATAACGAGCTTCTTGCGCCCTGTAGCACGGACTGCAGCACTGAACTTCGGATCGGCCCAGGCATTCACAATCCCTGTGCGTTTGATGCGGTTCGTGTAGGCTTCCGGTAAATCCCTGTGCGTTTGATGCGGTTCGTGTAGGCTTCCGGTAAAGCTTCCTGCAGTGCAGGTGAAGTCGGCCCTTGAACATGGTCTTCCTGGCTGGTTGTGATAACGACAGGCATACCGTAGGCTTTTGCTGCTTTGGCAAGCGTGACGGCATTCCGGAGAGAACTCTCAGGAGACATCGTATGTACAAATTGAAGGGTGCCCACCTGATGATCGATCAGGATGAGAGCACAATTGTCGGGAGTGAATTGCCCTGACATTACGTATGCAGATTGAACCGGTTCTTTGCTCATCGGACTTGTCATCTTTCAGGAAGTGCAGCAATCTGGAAGCCAATAGGTCAGATGTCCAACCGCTTCCAGAGATGGGCTTCTCCGTGCAACGCGGTGTTGCGCTGCGGCAATGCCCGCAGGCTCATCGCGAGTGTCTAGCCCTACGCGCTCTTCCGGGAGTCAGCGCATTATCCAAAAGGCGATTTGATTGCACTTGTTTGGGGGATGTGGGAATGGTCCTGATCCACGTCGGCATCGGCTAGCCGCAAGGTGGATTTTCCGGTCGAAAACCGAAACCCAGGTCCGGTCAGCAATATATATGACAACGATCCGGAACAGAGCCTATATCAGAGCCGAGCTTGGGACTTCGAACTGATAAAACATTCGGCAGCCTTCGTGCGCTCGAGCCTCGGATCCTTGTCCGTTCCGATGTACTCGCTCAAGAAATTCAAGACCTTCTTGATCTTCGGGGTCAGATCGTTTGGGCTACAGTACAAAGCGACAAGCGGTATGGGAGAAGGGGCCCAACCTGGCAGAACGCGGACCAGGACATTCCGTAATGCTTGAGCTTTCGCCATCCAGAGCGGAAGCACCACGATCCCAACACCATTCATGGCTAATTGTCTCGAGACCACCGGATCTCCGGTTGTGACGTGAAAATCTGCAGGAGCAAGGATCGTGGTTTCGTTGTTTGTCAGCTCCCATCTGCCGATTCCTATGCAGCGATGATTCGCTAGTTCCAGCGGAGTTTTCGGGTGCCCGTATTCACGCAGATATTCTTCATTGGCGAACAGTCCTCGCTTTGCGCTCGGGTAAGAGCGAATCATTCGTGAGGAGTCGTTGGGGGGCGAAACCATAAAGATAATGTCCACATCCAGACGCGGCGAGGGAACATGCGTCGGAGTGTAGTCCTGAAGATCAATCTTCAGTTTGGGAAATGCGTTGACCAGTTTTGTCATGATCGGCGCCAGGAGATGCCGAATCATTGTTCCGGGGCATGCAATTCGGATGCGCCCTGTCGGGTTAAGGCGATGCCGGTCTAATTGTTCGTTGCCGTTGCTGAGCGCACGCAACGCGTGTCGACAAGATTCAAGGTATTCCACTCCGGCATCGGTCAAGACGAAACCCTTGGAACTCCGATTGATGAGCAGCATCTCTAGACTTTGCTCAAGACGAGTGAGTGAGCGGCTAACGGTGGAAGTCGGAACGCCCAGCTCTTTTGCGGCAGCACTCAAAGTGCCGGCTTCAGCGGCAGCAACGAAGATTACGATGTCATTGGCATGATACTTGACCAATTGAAATTGCCTAAACCTTCACGTTTTATTGGGTGCGAAGTCTAGCACACAACCGGACGATTTCAGCAGAATGAAGATCGAACGGCGGCACCCATCGGATCAACACGAGCGTCGCACCCTTCTAGCGTAACCGGCCTTGACCTCAGGCAGTTCATCGACACGGCTCGCCGGAAGATCCTGTTGGTCATGGTCCAATCAGCAGAGCTCTCGAGCATCACCTTCACGGCATCCCTGCCAGGACTTCATCGAGCCAGGTGTAGAGAATGTCTTCGCCCCCGGGGTTCCCCATGTGGCTTCGATTCCCTCTGGCGAGCAGGTCTTTGTTGACTCCCCGGCGAGCGACGATGAAGTTGTCTTCGATTGGGAAGATCGAATCTTCCATGCCGTTAATCAACAATAGTTTGCAGCTTTGCCGATTCAGCAAGCCCGCATCCAGGAGGCTAAACTTCCGCGCATCGACAGCGTACGCCGCGAGAGGATCAGAACCGCGATATCCAAACTTGTACGCCAACGCGTCCGCCAACGCGAAAGGGTACTCCATCTGATTCTGGGCGCCAATCCATGCGGCATCGAACATGTGATGACAGCTTCCACCCTGAGCAGCCACGGCGAAGAGACGCTCGGCATGAGTGTGCGCGATTCGTATTGCGTAATAGCCGCCTGTGCTAATGCCGCGCGCCACAATTCTAGCGATGTTGAGTCCGTACTCGCTTGCATTCGAAGTCACCCAGTCCAGAACACTGCTCATCAATCGGTCCGGAGACGTTGGGTCGTTTGGGGTTGCGGGGCAGTCTCCGGTGCCCGGTATCTCGAAGCTGAGTGTGGCGAACCCACGGTCAGCATGAATCTGCATTCGGGAAGTGTTGTCGGTCTTGTACGCATCGAGACCGCAGATGAACAGAAGTATGGGCCAGCCGTTCGCCGGCATCTCGCCTTTTGGGATGCGAAGATATGCCTGAATGGGTGCATTGTGATCGCCCGCGGACGGATCGGCATGAGTGAAGGCGATATCGACCGCGATATTCGGCGGGCTGAGGTACCTTCCTCCCCTCACATACGCCGCTTTGCCGCGCTCCCATGCCAACTGAGTCAGTCGTGAGCGATTGATCGGGAACCGGGCTATACAGTAGACAGCTGCGGCTCTCAGGTATAGGTCCCGGGCCTTTGCGATCTCGCCTTCTTTCTCCGTCTCCTCCGCCGAACTGACGAGTTGCTCCGCCGTAGGAAAGAAAGCGGACGCATAGTCGTCTGGTCGAAACAAGATGTCCGAACCATCGCCGGATATCCTGATAAGATCTTGAAAAATTGGGTCAAAGTCTGTCACCTTGCCGTCGCCGAATGGATAGACTCCATGCTGACATTGTGGGCGCCATTTCTGCGCCCACAATGCGGAGATACTGTCGTGGTGAGCAAAATACGGAAAGCCGTTCCTCAGTTCAACCGCCGTGTATTGCACGTGATATGGGGGTGCAACAGTGTCTTTTATATTTGTCGTAAACGTATGAACTCCTCAAAGACTTTACACGTGCCGCCCGCTTGGCGGGCATTTTGCGGAAGCACGTTGCTACTTATCAGTGGTCGAACACCACTCGCAATCCAACAATTGGAGCATCGCCCAGCTGACGGTTACCACTTGGCTTCCACACATACTGAAAGTCCGGCCAAATGCTCAACCACCGAGAAAACACGATCTTATAGGTGGCTTCAAGATTCGTTTGCGAAGCCCTGCCCGGCAAATTCTGGGCTTGCAGAGCGTCGCTCCAGTCTCGACTGAAATGCGCGTAGACAATGCCGATGGCTGCGATGTCCGAATGCCGTTTCGGTAGAAGCCCAACGAATCGAATGCCGTCCGCGCTTTCAAAGTCACTTTTATTTAGCTTTCGCGGCGCGGCAGTAACGCTTAGTTCAGCGTCAACGCCTCGGTGGCTGAAAGAACCATCGGGTTTCCGCACTCTCCAAAGTGAATAGCCCACATTCCCAAACGCCACATCATTGCCGTGCGTGAACGCTTGCGAGCCAAATCTTGGGAAATGACCGAAGTTGTGGATGACTCCGACCTTGTACACACCGGGATGGGCCTTCTTGGGATCATCGGTTTTCCAGCCGAGCGACAGCGCAGCAATGGGTGCGTTGCGAAGGTCAAAGCGGGTGCCGCTTTCGTCCCCCTCGAACGTGCTATGGCTGCCGCTCAGCACGCCGACCTTAATGAATAAATGTTTCGTGGGATCCGTCCGGAATATAAGCCCAGGTTTGCCAGCAGGAGGAGTGGGAAGATGATGCTTCGACAGCTGTTGGTAAGCCACTGGCGAGAGAGTTGTTGATCCACGTCTTGAACGCACTTCCTTCATCGTCGAAACCTATCGCCTGATTGCCGAATTCCGTTCCTGCCGCAATCTGACCGCCTCGAATTGTGAGCTTTTCATCGCACAAGACTTGTTGCCAGCAGTACTCATTAAACCGTAGGGTATGCGTGCCCGCGATAGAACTGGTCAAGTCCCATGCGCCGATGTAAGTGAATGCGAGGTTGGAGCCGGCTTGAAAAAGTCCGCTCGTGTAAATCGTAGCTCCCTGTATTCCAAGCAGTTTCGAAAGGTCTAGTTTGAGGGTTCCATTCGCACGTCCGAAGACGGTTCCCATTTGGGTTCGTCCACCACCGGGATTGCCCTGGAAATCGTACGTTTCCTCCAGCGAGAACTTCACTCCATGATCCTCGGCGGCACGACACCACTTGGGCATAAATCCGCCAGGGACCTGGCTCCCGTTACCGTCCTCAAGAGTTGGGGAAGAACCGGCAGGGCTTCGGCCATCCTGCGCGTGCGCCGTCGGAGGGCACAGGCACATCACAAACAACGCGACCTGTAACCCGCTACGGTTCATGGGTCGCTCGCGGTTGACATTGATTTTCGCCCTCAACCTACTAGGCGAAAAGTATCAGCTCATGTGAATGCTGGGAATCCGCGTCGGAGCAAAGAGGTATTGCAGGAGCGCAACGACGGTTCACGGTACCCACGACACCGCGACCAATCGAGCCAATAGAGAGGAAACTGCGAGCTTTTGACCACCACGAACCTCACACGTGAAGAGCACCGGTTGGCCTGGATGAAACGGGTCGCCGACAACAAACCTGAACAAAATATTCGGAGTTGCGACCTTTGCTGCCCGGGCTTTCAGGTACGTTTCTTTCCCGCTCGGATGCGCAGTTGTTGGAGTCTGCATACCTCCGTTTACCGAGGGTCAGCGGCTTGTGATGCCTCCAAGCCGCTCCGCCGCGAGCCCGCACCGTTGCACAATTGTGAGCTATTTGGAACAGCATGGAAATTGACGCGGTGAGATATTTTCTGTGCCATGCAAGCGCCATGCAGATCGACAGGATGCTCAGAACATCTTAGCCGATGTGATTTGTCGCAACACCCGGCCCTAATGCAAAGGATGGCGTGCTCGAAACCACGCGGAGTATCGGTCTCGGCGCGGTGGATGCCGGCCACTCAGTGATTCGCAACCGCCCAACCCCTTGAGAGTTGATCCCACAAAATCGAGGGACCGTGGCAATGCTTGGAAGGTGTTCTCTATGACCTCGAAATCCGTGTCCATTTCCGTTGAGCAAACAACCGTGGCCGAGACCCTCGATCCAGAGAACGGATTATTGCGATCGTCTGAAGTCGATTTGGTAGCCGCCGCAAAAAGCGGACATGCGGCCGCTTTCGATGCTCTGTGCCACCCGCACACGAAACGCCTTTTCCGGGGTGCCTACCGCATCACCCGGAATCGCGAAGACGCGGAAGACGCTCTTCAGGACTCCTTCCTGAGAGCTTTTGTGCATATCCATAAGTTCGATGGCAGGTCCAGTTTTTCAACATGGCTCACGCGGATCGCCATCAATTCGGCACTGATGATTCTTCGCAAGAAACGCGATTCCCGCGAAACGGCCATGGAAGTATCTGCGCAACTTAATACAAGGGGAGTGGAGTGGGAAGTAGCGGACCACGCCTCGAATCCGGAAGAAGAATGCGCCCAAAGCGAAATAAGAAATATTCTCAGAGCCGAAATCCGCGATTTACGACCGAGCCTACGCGCGGTCTTTGAAATTCAACATTTACAAGAATTCTCGCTGCGAGAAACGGCCGGCAAGATGGGTATATCCCTTTCGGCGGCGAAAGCACGGGCGTTTTACGGGAAATCGGCACTGCGGAAAGCCCTGACACTGAGAGTGAACTGCCGTGGCGGCGACTGGAGCCTTCCTCACGATGTGCGCACGGTTCCTAGGAGAAGGCTGAGTTAGGAGTAAGGCGCTCCAGCAGATCCGGATGAAGACTCGCTACTGTGATCTTAACTGCGGACAGATTGCCAACTGCCCCACTACCGAATTCTGAGGAAGATATGCCCACGGCCCCGACCGAACAGCAATGGAAGCCAAAGTTCAATCCGTGGATCATTGCTGCAACGGTGGCGATTGCGGCCTTCATGGAGGTACTGGACACATCGATTGCTAACGTCGCTCTGCCGCACATCTCCGGCAATTTGGCCGCCAGCACTGATGAGGGAACGTGGGTGCTCACCAGCTATCTGGTATCCAATGCCATCGTTCTACCTCTGGGAGCCTGGGCGTCCAGCGTTATCGGCCGCAAGCGCTTTTTTCTCATGTGCATTGGCATCTTCACCGTCTCGAGCTTCCTTTGCGGGATATCCGTTTCGCTTCCCATGCTGCTCATCTGCCGCGTGCTCCAAGGCGCTGGAGGTGGCGGGCTGCAACCGATGGCACAGGCGATTATGGCGGATTCGTTCGAGGAGAAGAAGCGGGGGCAGGCGTTCGCACTGTATGCGCTGGTGACGGTGCTGGCGCCATCCATCGGGCCAACCATCGGAGGCTGGATTACCGACAACTACAACTGGAGATGGATTTTTTATATCAATATTCCGGTGGGAATACTTGCCGCGATTCTGGTAACGCGCTTTGTCGACGATCCGCCCTGGATTAAAGCCTCTCTCGATAATTTCAAGAAGCTCGACTATCTGGGTCTCGGCCTGCTGACCATCGCCATGGGGGGCATGCAGATCATGCTGGACAAGGGAGAAGAGAATGATTGGCTGGCGTCCAACTTCATTCGCGTGTTTGCGGTCTTATTTGCGGCCGGGATGATCGGGCTTATCTGGCGGGAATGGAAGGCCAAGAACCCGATCATGAATATCAAATTATTTAGGTTTAAGAATTTTGCCGTTTGTGCGCTGCTCATGCTGTTGGTGGGCGGAATCTTGAACGCCAGCACGGTGCTACAGCCGCAATTCTCTCAGGAGCTTCTGGGCTACACGGCAACGGTCGCGGGTAAGGCACTTACTGGCGGTGGACTCGCGCTTCTGTTACTGGCCCCGCTGGCGGGAGTCCTCAGCGACAAGATCGCGGCTCGAACTCTTGTGGCCGCGGGTTTCGCCTTCTTCGCCGTAGCGTTCTACTACAGCTCCACCCATATCAACTTGTCTATGAGTTTCGGCTTTAATTCCTGGATGCGTACGCTGCAGGTGGCGGCCATTCCGTTCTCCTTTATCGCGATTACCAACGCCGCCTACATGGGCTTGCCAAAGGAGGCGAGTAATCAGGTCTCTGGAATCATCAACTTTGCTCGGAATGTGGGAGGAAGCGTGTTTATTGCGATTACCGGAGCGATCGTTACGAATCGTTCGCTGTTTCACCAACACCGTCTGGCGGATTATATGCAGGCAGGAAATCCCGTGTTTGCGCGGCGACTGGACGCGCTGACCCAAGCCTACGCAGGTGTATATGGGGGTCAGGGAGCGGCGGCCATGGCGAACGGACAAATCTACAATCAGCTTAATCGACAAGCTTTGACGATGGGGTACCAGGATGTCTATCGCCTGCTGAGCTGGATGGCCGCGGGGATGTTCCTTTGCGCTTTCCTGCTAAGCAAGAACAAGCCCGGCGAGAAAGCCCCAGTGGGCGAGGGAGCAGGATGATGTTGAACCTGTTGAATGTTGGTTTAAGAGCGTTCGATGGTTTTGTCTTCGGTGTAATCGCGCCGAAAAAGACCATTGCTTTCGCGATCGAGCGTAAGAACGATTCGCGCTACCGGACATATCTTAGGTCTGCGGGTGTGGTTATGAGCGCCGTAGCTGTCTTTTGTGCCGCCAGCTTCGCCCAGCAAGCGTCACCAGAAATGCCCAAGGCTCAGCAGGTGACGCCCTCCGGAAGGACGCAGAGCGGTGGTGCTCAGGCGCAGCAATCCTCCAACACTACCGGTAGCAGCGCCACCACCAACACCGTGAACAGCTCAATTCAAGTGTCAGCGCCCTATCAGGGAAGCATTCGCGATCCAAATGCATCGAACAGCCCACTGACGCTGAACATTGCGGACGCCATCCAGCGGGGACTGCGGTTCAACCTGGGCACAGTGAGCGCGAGTTCATCGGTGACACAGTTGCGCGGAGAACGGCTGGCAGCGCTCAGTCAGATGCTACCGAATATATACGGGACGCTGTCGGAGACTGGGTCCAAGTTGGATTTGCAGGCCGAGGGGATTACCGGAGCCGTGCTAGGGCCAAGCGTCCCAACCACCGTTGGGCCTTTTCACTACTACAGTGCCTTCGCAAATCTGAGCGAGAACGTCAGCATGACCTCGCTGCACAACTGGCGCGGAGCAAAGGCGGCCGCGGATGCCGCGCAGATGAGCGCCAAGGACGCGCGCGAAATCATCATCCTGGCGGTGAGCGGAACTTACCTTCAAATTCTTGCCAGCCAAGCTAACGTGCTGTCGCAAGAATCGCAGGTAAAAGAGGCTGATGCGACCTTTCGACATTCGGAGAGGGAATATCAGGCTGGAACGAAACCAGTCATCGACCGCAACCGAAGTTTTGTGCAGTTTCACACCGAGCAACAGAGGCTCACGTCGTTGCGCGCCGATTTGATGAAACAGTTCATGCAACTTGCCAGACTGATTGGTCTCCCAGTGACTCAAGTGCTTACGTTAAGCGAAGAATTGCCCGCCGAAGTGCCACAGGCTGTGCCGGTAGAAGAGGCGGTCAAAGTTGCCATGGAAAACCGTTCCGATCTCAAAGCTGCGCGGATGCAGTTGAAGGCCGCGCAGGAAGCCCACAAAGCTTCGAAAGCGGAATATCTTCCTTCCCTGGGCATCAGCGGCTACTACGGACTTCAAGGGATAAATCCTGACAAGGGTGTCTCCGTTTTTCAGGCTGCGGGAACGATCAACATCCCGATCTTTCAAAGCGGCCGAGTGAAAGCAGACATTGAGCAGGCCGATGCAGCTGTGAGTCAACGGCAAGCGGAATATGACGATGAAATGGGAGCGGTCGAACTCGATGTCCGGCAGAGCTACGTCGACCTGCAGGTGGCCAAGGAGCAAATCGAGGTCGCGGCCCAAAATCGCAAGATAGCGGCCGAAACGCTTACCGAGTCGCTGGACCGGTTCGCTGCCGGCGTGACCAATTCCGTTGAAGTTGTGCAATCGCAGGAAACCGTGGCCTCGGCGGAGCGGGATTACGTAAGCAGCCTGTTCACTCTGAACCTTGCCCGCATCCGTCTTGCCCGAGCGATCGGACTAGCGGAACAGTTCATTCCAAACATGCTGAAAGGAAATTGACCATGCCTAGTGCGACTCAGGAAGATCCGAAAGAAAAAAGCTTGAACGATGCCCGCGAGCAAACTGATGAGAAAACGAACTCGCTGAAGCCCGCAGACCAGGGGAATAAATCGCAGGAAGCAGAGCCGCAAACTGGCGAGCCAAAAAAAGACGAGGGGAACAAGGAAGAGCAGGACAAGAAAAGCGAGGCGGAAACGAAGAAACCCGTCGATCCCGCTACCAAGCGCCGCACGATCATCATCGGCGTGTGTATTGGCATCGTTCTGCTGGTGGGTGGGGTGGCATGGTGGCTTTATTCCCGCACGTACGAATCGACAGATGACGCGCAGGTGGACGGCCACCTCAACTCCATTGCCTCTCGCGTGGCTGGGACGGTCACTGCGGTATACGTAGAAAATGACCAGCCGGTCAAGGCAGGCGAACCGCTGGTTGATCTGGACCCGAGCGACTACAGAGTACAAGTGGAGCAGGCGCGCGCGAACTATGAACAAGCCACCGCACAAGCCTCCGCGCAAGGTCCAAATGTGCCAATCACGCAGGTGTCGAATCGGACTTTGGTCGATACTGATCACGCGGAGGTCATCAACGCGGAAGCCGCGGTAGATAGCGCTCAACGCGACTACGATAGCAATGCAGCGAAGCTCCGTCAGGCGGAAGCCAACAACCTTAAAAGTCAGGCGGATCTGCTGCGCTTCAAAAAATTGGTTGATAAGGAGGAAATCGCCAAGTCGGATTATGACCAGTACATCGCAAACGCCGGATCGGGAGTGGCGACGGTGGAAGCGAGCCAATTTACCGCCGCCTCTTCCGCCAAAGTCGTCGAGGAGAAGCGAGCGTTGCTCCTCGAGCAGCAGAGTAAACTTTTTCAGGCCAAAGCGAATTCGCCGCGCATGATCATGATTCAAAAGGCAACCTTCGCCTCTACCAAAGCGGCCGCCGACTCCGCCAAAGCGCAACTGGATACCGCCCTTCTGAACCTAAGTTACTGCCATATCGTCGCCCCTGTGGACGGGATCGCCAGCCAACGCAGTGCCGAGATAGGCGGGAGAATTTCGGTGGGGCAGCAACTCATCGTGCTCGTTCAGACGGCCACCGTTTGGACGACCGCGAACTTCAAGGAAACCCAACTAAAAAAGATGCACGTCGGCCAGCGCGTCAACATCTATGTCGACTCACTCGGCGAATCCTTTGAGGGCGAGGTACAGAATATGCCGGCCGCCTCGGGAGACCGATCCAGCCTATTTCCGCCCGAGAATGCGACGGGCAACTACGTGAAGATAGTGCAACGACTGCCGGTGCGCATACTCTTTCGTCCGAATCAGCGGGGCCTGGATAAGTTGCGCCCCGGCATGTCGGTTACTCCTAAAGTTCACCTGGATTGACGTTACGTTTGCAGGAAAATAAGCGTCGACCTCGCGGCCTGGACCCGGCCAAGACACAGAAAGTGTACAACGGCGCCGAATCTGGCGATTGGGCATCGGCGTCGCTATTCTGCTTTGGTTTAGCTGAACCCTTCGCTAGGGTCCAGGGACGGCTTCTGCGCATCATGCTCGGACGGCTGATCGTGAAGAACCACGTTGAGAAGGGACTTATTGACATGGATGCCGCCGTTGTAATCGATAAAGCCGAGCTTGCGAAACCGATTCATGAAGAAGCTAACCCGGGATCGAGTCGTTCCGATCATGTTGGCAAGGGACTCCTGCGAGACCTTGGGAATTTTCATCAGCGGTTCGCGTGACTTACCGAATTCCGCCATCAACAAGAGAATTCGTGCTAGTCGCTTTTCGCTGGAATTGAATAGCTGATCGACAAGGTCGGCCTGCGTTCGCATACTGCGTTTAAGAACAAAAGCTAAGAAGACATCCGACAAGGCGTGCTGCCGGTGAATCGCACGAATCATCTCTTTCCGTTCGATCTTGAGCGCGGTACAGGCCGCAATGGCAGTTGCAGTAGCCAATCGCAGGCCCGCCACCGCCGCGACGGACTCCTCTCCTAAGAAGTCACCCGCGCCGAGGAGCGCGATCGTGGCTTCTTTCCCTACCTTTGAAATGACGGTTAGCTTTGCGTGACCCTTTTGAAGGTAAAAAACACAATCGGCTTTGTCTCCCTGAGAAAAGAAGGGTTCCTCGCTCTTCAACTGGACGATCCGTCGTCCTATGCCAGCTTTCGAGAGGAACGCCGCGGGATCGAACGCGGCAAGGCTTCGCCTAGTCATTTCGAGCGTCTCCTCGCTGCAGGAAGCTCGCAGTGCAGTGTCCGCCGCTCAAGTCTTCGCATGTATTGTTGTTCAAAGGTCGTTCTTCGCTCGGCCACAATTTGAAGCCTAACCAAATTTATAGCACACCGATCAAGATCAGTGCGCTGACCTGTTTTGCGCACACGCAAATCACGTTTGCGCCAGTGAATCGGTGAGTGTTCTGTTTGCTCAGATCTGCACTGACGCGGATGCGCATACTTGCCTTCCCCGAGGACGAGTGTGCGTCCGAAAAGCCGACGAAATTTCCCGACTCCCTTCGGCGGCAGAACGGCAGTGACTCGGAGGGAAATTTAGCGAGTCGGTCGATGAAGCGAAACCAGGAGGTTCCACAATGACAGGCGACACCGGCAGCGGTCGAAGGCGGCGTAAGAACGAACGTTTCTGACACGCGAGGGCAATATCAAACCGGTGACCCGAATGGCATGCGCATGTCGTTGTGCCACGGGTTCCGGAACCGGCTAGGGACCGTATTTCTTACCGCAAGTTGTGGGCTGCCGTTCGCCCATTCGGCAGCAGTAGGCACTCGCAGGATCTCAATCAAAGGAGCAACACCATGTTCTATTGTGCAACCAACAATGCGACGGTTTTTCAGACAAGCATAGGAGCAGCAAGAGGCAGTAGCAGGCGGTTTGCTAGTTTTCCTGCCCTGTTCGTACACACCGCGTTTCATTAGTTTTGAATCACTTAGAGTGCGCTCAGTTGCACAGAAGCACCCCACTTGCAGAGTCTTGTGCACCAAGTGTGCACCAAATAGCCTTCCGAAAAAGAGCCCCGAGCAGTCCCACAACTGACAACTTCCGTGATAGCCGCAATCCGTCCATGATCGATACTAAGTGCGGAGATCACTTCCCACAAGCCGACTGGTGACTAATCGGCCCTAGTTGAGCGAAACTTAACCCAATCCAGCAGAGCCTTGAACACTGGCTTAAGGGCTTCTCCACTTCCAGTCAGCCCGTATTCCACCTTCGGAGGTACTTGTGGATGCATCGTACGCCGGACTATACCGTCCCGTTCGAGTCCCCGAAGCTGTTGGATCAGCATCTTCTGCGAGATCTTTGGTATGGCTCTTTCTAATTCAGAAAGTCGAAGAATGGAATTCGCGCACAACCGTGAAATAATAATCATCTTCCACCGTCCCTCCAAGCATGCAAGAGCTTTTTCCAGTTCGCTGGCCCATATGTCGCGTTGCTTATTGCTAAAATTCTTTTTTCGAGGTGCCATCCGCATATCTCCAAGTCTCTGCCTTGCCTAATGTTATGTACATGCATATCTGAGTAGCTTCGTCCCTGAACGCTTCATCTCTCCCCTCAGGGCGTGCACCCCTCGGGCTTTCGTTCGGGTCATCTCTTTTGTCCTTCCATCGAACTGACACGGAGTGCCCCAAGCGTCATTTTAAACACTCTTCAAAGGCGTTTCCGACCATTAAGGATAGTGCAACGGCTCCCGGTACGGGTACGCTTCCATCCGAATCAGCGCGACCTGGATAAGTTGCGCCCGGGCATGTCCGTTCCTCCCAAAGTTCACTTGGATTGACGTTACGTTCGCAGGAAAATAAGCGTCGATGTCGCGGCCTGGACCCGGCCAAGACACAGAAAGTGTACAACGGCGCCGAGTCTGGCGATTGGGCATCGGCGTTGCTATTCTGCTTTGGTCTAGATGAGTCCTTCGCTGGAGTCTAGGGACGGCTTCTGCGCATCATGCTCGGACGGCTGATCGTGAAGAACCACGTTGAGAAGGGACCTGTTGACGTGGATGCCGCCGTTGTAATCGATAAAGCCGAGCTTGCGAAAGCGATTCATGAAGAAACTCACCCGGGATCGAGTCGTTCCGATCATGTTGGCAAGCGACTCCTGCGAGACCTTGGGAATTCGCATCAGCGGCACGCGTGAGCTCCCGAATTCCGCCATCAACAAGAGGATTCGTGCTAGTCGCTTTTCGCTGGAATTGAATAGCTGATCGACAAGGTCGGCCTGCGTTCGCATACTGCGTTTAAGAACAAAAGCTAAGAAGACATCCGACAAGGCGTGCTGCCGGTGAATCGCACGAATCATCTCTTTCCGTTCGATCTTGAGCGCGGTACAGGCCGCAATGGCAGTTGCAGTAGCCAATCGCAGGCCCGCCACCGCCCCTACGGACTCCTCTCCCAAAAAGTCACCTGCGCCGAGGAGCGCGATCGTGGCTTCTTTCCCTACCTTTGAAATGACGGTTAGCTTTGCGTGACCCTTTTGAAGGTAAAAAACACAGTCGCTTTTGTCTCCCTGAGAAAAGAAGGGTTCCTCGCTCTTCAACTGGACGATCCGTCGTCCTATGCCAGCTTTCGAGAGGAACGCCGCGGGATCGAACGCGGCAAGCCTTCGCCCAGTCATTTCGAGGCCCTCCTAGCCGGGGGAAACTCGCGGGCGCAATGCCCATCGCTCAAGTCTTCGCGTGTATTTTTCTTTGTCATTTGCCGCCAGTTTATGTTTCTGGATCAAACAGCACTTTCTGAAAGCTCTGCTCTTTTCTGGTTGCCGATCCTAAAAGAGTACCCACCTACATGCAAGTACTTACCACTGGGTGCGTTACTGCCGTCGAGGTAAGTGCCCGGGCACCATCCACCCGGTTCGGAGCGAGGCGGGTGCGCTCCGACAGTCAGAATGCGACAACCGCGTGGCAAACGGCGCAGCTGATGCGTTGGGCTTCGCAACGCTCCGAAGATTCCAACTGCTCGATATCGGCGCATCGTCGAAATCATTGTTGCAAAATGTGCAATTTTGCTCAGACCACCCTTTCTTCCGGCGGCTACTATCGTGGTCTCGCTCGTCCTTTCTTGATCAGAAGTAAGTCAAGAAAGGTAACCTTGTAAGTAGGGGAGGCGCGCACACAGGGGAGGGGCTTAGCTTCAGTACGCTATCGAAGAGTTTGGCTCGCTGGAGAACTTCGTGCCCCAACTCCTCAGTGACTTTACTGGAAGTATCGCAAAGAATTGAGTGGAAAACAGGGCCGCTACCCGGAAACCGGAGAGAAGATGAAGTCGCAGCGTACGAAGGCTTCCTACTTCGACAGCGGAAAGATCGAACTACCGGACGATGAACCAAACTCCAGATCAACTCCATGCTGACCTGACGGCGGACACCGTGGCTTTTCCGGTTCTCTCCGCGGCCGAGTTGCAGGAATGTGCGGAGTTCGGCACACGCTGCTCGTTCGCAGCAGGAGAAGACCTCTTCCGTACGGGTGCCCAGCCGTTGGACTGCTACGTGATCCTCTCGGGCGAGGCTTGCATCATTGATGTCTCGACGGATGAGCCCACCTATCTGACTCGCCACCGGGGTGGGCAATTCACGGGTGACATCGATTTGTTTACCGGGCGACGCGCGGCCGCCTCCTGCCAAGCTATCACCCAAGTGGAAGCTATCCGCATCCGGCCCGATAAAGTCCGTGAGATGTTGGTGCGCCAGCCGACGTTGGGCGCGCGTATTTGGCGAGCCTTTCAGCGCCGGCGCGAGTTGCTGATGGCAACGGATTTCCAGGGGCTGCGCGTATACGGGGCTAAGGACGACAAGCAGACGCTGGAAACCGTCGAATTCCTCTTTCGCAACGGCGTGCCGCATCACTGGATGAACATCGCGGAGGAAGAAAACGCCACGCGAATCCGGGAAATCGCTGGCGATGACCTCCACTATCCGATGATCACCTGCGGAAAGAAGCTGCTCTTCCAGTCGCCCGGCTTGACGCAACTGGCGGAAAGCATCGGCGTACGTCACCGTCTCCCTGAGAAAACATATGATGTCCTCATTCTCGGGTCCGGACCGTCGGGATTGGGCGCGGCCATTTGCGCGGCCTCCGAAGGTCTCTCGACGATGGTGCTCGACGGGCTCGGGCCAGGCGGACAGGCCGGTTCCAGCTCGAAGATCGAAAACTACGCGGGCTTCCCCAATGGCGTGACGGGGCGCGAACTAGCGCAACTTTCCTATTTGCAGTCGCTCAAGTTCGGAGCGGAGTTCGTTGCACCCTGCCACGTAACGGAATTGAAGCGTGACGACGGTCTCTATCAAGTGCGTACTAGCGAGGGCGACGTAGCTACCAGCAAAACGGTGATCATCGCCACGGGTGTTTCCTACCGCTTGCTCGACGTGGAAGGATCAAATGACTTGCTCGCTTCCGGCATTTACTACAACGCCACAGCGGTCGAGGCACGGATGTGCAAGAACTGGCCGGTGCATGTGATCGGCGGTGGCAACTCAGCCGGGCAAGCAGCGATGTTCCTCACGCAGTACGCGCGAAAAGTTACGCTCGTAGTGCGCGGTAGTGATTTGCGCAAGAGCATGTCCTCGTATCTCTGTGATCGGGTGGCGGCAAATCCGGAGATCGAGGTTCGCTACCATACCCAAGTAACGGCCATCGAGGGCACGGAACACATAGAAGCCGTTCACTTGCGCGACGGCGATGGAAACGCTGCCCGCGAGGAGACGACCGGTGTTTTTATCTTCATCGGCGCCAGGCCGAGAACGGATTTCCTGCCGGCCGAGCTGGCTCGCGACGACAAGGGTTTTGCGTTGACGGGTTCGGCCGTCGCAAAGTTAGAAAGTTGGAAGGAACAGCGGCTACCCCAGGCACTCGAGACGAGCTTGCCGGGAGTATTTGCTAGTGGCGATTGCCGCAGCGGTACAACCAAGCGGGTGGCTTTTGCCATCGGTGACGGTGCTCTGGCGGTCAGCTGCGTCCACAATTTGCTAGGCACGTATCCGATTTGATAGCTCGATTACTGATTGGAATCATCGACGTCCGGGTTGATCGCGGATGGGCGAAAGCGTCGCACGTTCCTGAGGTCCAGAAGCATTTAAACCACAGTTGACATTGTCAACCTAAAGGAGGTCTTCGTGCCAACAGCTTTCATCACAGGCGGTCATGCCGGCATCGGCTTTGAGTGCGCCAAACAGCTTCCGGCTTCTGCGTCGTAAAGCCTTGCAGGTTCTCCCTGATCCCGGTGTTAAGCCGGTCAAACAGGGGACGCTGCTCGGCTGTCACTTGGTTCGACGGAATGTTGGGAAGTCGCATTTGACTCTCCGGTATCGCCTCGATTCGTCCTTTGGTCCTATCTGAACTCACCCTTGCCCGAGGAGCTTGAGGAAGTTCGGTTGCCCGTTGGACGCATGGAGACCACCGTCGACCGGCAGGATCACGCCATTAATAAAGACGGCGTCCTCACTCGCGAGAAATGCAATCGCACCGGCGATATCATCTGGTGTGGCGGCCCTGCCGATCGGGAGGCGTTCAACAAAGGCTGCCATTACTGCTTCACTTTTCTCAAGATTGGCAGTGGCCTCACTGGAGGTGAGACTAGGTGCCACGGCGTTGACGCGCACGCCCCGCGAGCCGTACTCGAGCGCCAAAGCGCGCGTGAAGTTCGTGATGGCGCCCTTCGCCGCGTTATAAGAACTCATCCCCCAATCTCCGCCTAGACCCGAAGCGGAGGAGAGATTGACGATGGAACCTTTCGTCTTCAGAAGATGAGGCAATGCTTCGCGGGACGCGAAGTACACACTGTCGAGGTCAGTCCCCATCACCTTCCGCCAGTCTAGTGTGGTGGTCTTGGCGAAGGGGCCGAAGATCGCCGTCCCCGCGTTGTTGACCAACACATCCAGCTTCCCAAACTTTGCGATCGTGTCTTCCACAAGGCGTTTCACGTACCCCTCGTCCGACACATCTCCAGGGTGAACAAGTGACTTTGCTGCACCAAAGCCTGCAATGGTTTCGCGCAACTTGTGTTCACGCCGTCCATTGAGGACAACGAATGCGCCTTCCTTTAGAAAACGGCGCGCTGTGCCGGCACCAATACCGGATCCAGCCCCTGTGACGATGACAACTTTACCTTCAAATCTGTTCATGATTTCCCCGATGAATCCTATAAACGTTTTGGTGCGATCAGAGCTTTCTCGGTGGAGTTAAAGCCGCTCTCTCAGATCTGCGGGTAGCCTCCGTCCACCTCGACCGGCTCTAGTCTGCCGGCCCGAAGCTACCTGCTACGGGAGACTGCTGCAATCAGCCGAGCTTGACGAGATTCTGAGACAGAAGCCCGCCCGGCTTCCCGCCCACGACATGCAGGGGCGTGCCGCCCTCATCGAGCTTTCCGAGCTCGACTGGTGCGAAGCCAAGCTGAGTTGCCACGGCCGCGACAGTCGCGCTGGCATCGGCGTCATTGCTCGATACGAACACGGCCTGCCGCTGCCCCTCTACGGACGGATTCGTTCCAAGCTGATCGGAAGGCAGATGATTGAAAGCCTTTACGACCCGCGCTCCGATAAATGCTTTAGCAACCACCTCGGAAGACAGTACCCCTCCTAGCTCCTCCCTTTCCTTCGGAAAAAGATCAAGGATATTCATGGCGTCGACAACGATCTTTCCGTTCCAATTCTTGAATTGCTTCGCTACATCCTTGTGAGCGGGAAATGGGACAGCAAGGAAGATCATCTCAGCCTCATAAGCGTCATGAATGGATTGGGGATGGACGCCGGGACCGAGTTTCTTCGCTAAAGACGTGAGCGTTTCAGGTCCACGGGAGTTTGCGATTGCGACTTCGATATTCTTTCGTGCGAATGTTCGGGCGAGCGCGGTACCGATATGGCCGGAACCGACAATGGCGTACTTCATAAAGAATCTCCTGTCTCTCAGCACGTGCTGAGCATTGTTGAGGGTTTATAGGAAGCAGTGGCGAGCGTACCAAGCCGCAAACCACCGCACGGAAAGCGGGAAGCCGGATCTGGTTTAGAGTATGCCGTTGTTGTTTTTCCATTCCTCGTGAGCAGGAAGTTCTTCGGGAAATCCCCAGCGTTCGGCGATCTTCCCGTCTTCAACCCGGTATAGGTCGATGTACAGACAAGGGGCGCCCTCATGCGAGCCTTTGGCAGCTATAAAAACGAAGTCTCCCTGTCCCAACACAAACTTGATCTCGTCTATGCTTCTGTGTTTCGTGAGTTCTTCGAGGTCACGTTTGAATGCTGTGACTCCATCGAGAACACCGGGTTCGTGGCGGATGCAATGATCTCCAGAAAAGTATTGCGGAATCTTACTGTGATCCCCGGAGACATGAATGGTCTCGTAGTATTTCCGAACAATCGACTTGTTCTTCTCTGTGTCGGCTGACAGTTTTGCCTCAGTGGGCCCGTCGGTCTGGGTATGTCCACTCTGATTGCGAGGAGCGTCCATGGTGGAGAAAGCCCAGTGCTCGACAACTAGGCCGTCCTCAAACCTGAAAATGTCGAAGAACACGTTTCGTCCGGATCGCTGCCCCTTAGCCTGGGTAACGACGTAGGGGCCATCCTGGAATGCCCGAACCACGGTCAGTTGCAGTTGGTCACGCGGCGACTGATTGATGAATTGCGTCAGCCCTTCCACACCGTCGGTCGCGTACGGATTGTGTTGCACAAATCGCCTGTGGTCGATGTGCTGCGTCGCAAGGTCTACATCCCCGGCGCTGATGCCGTGAAATATCGTCAAAACTTTCTCGATGTCAGTTTTCGCCATTGTCTTATCTCCTTTAGCCAGACGGACTGGGGACCCTCGGCGGTGATGGCTGTACGTCCTTACGTTAGCCCGCAACGGGTGCGGCGAGGCTGGTTGCCGATAACAATCTTGAAAGCTCAGCCCTTCGCCTTCGCGGCTTCAGCCTCTGCCGCGCGCGCAAGGCTTTCGATCCATTCCTGGTGATAGCGGTAGAGCGCACCGGGATTCTTGCGCCCGAGCTCCTCGAGGAAGAAGGGGCCTTGCTGCGTCTCCTCGGATAGCACATGACAACCATTGTCCGTGGGAGTGATAACCCAGCCGTGGAAGGCGCTCGAACCGGTCTTGTCGCCGTCGACTACCGTCGACCACGAGAGCCGACGGCCGGGCACGTACTCCGTCACGATAAGATTCATCAAAAAGCCAACGGTCACCCGGCGGTATTTGGTTCCGAGCGCCAGTTCCGGCTCACCGCTCAGGATCTTGACCTGATTTTCAGCAGGAAAGTAGCTCGACCAATTCTTGGCGTCGACAAGCAGCTTCCACACCACTTCAGGCGGCGCGTTCACGTCAATGTCGTTGAGCGCGTAGATCGCCGAGGTCTTCGGGTCAAATTGGTGAGGCCAAATCACGTGGTCATACATTTCTTATTCCCCTTTCCTAAAAGGTCCGTGAGTTCGTCGCGTGCATCTCTGAATCGCACATGCGGAAACCGCGGCGAGTCTTCGGACATGTCAGGCCCTCACTAGGCCGCAGAGCCAGGCAGGCCGGTCACTGTAGGCGCGCCGCGGTCGTAGATTGGCGTGATTTCGCGATGCTCAATCGCCCAGGCCGCGATCTCGTCCTTGCGGGCGAACCAGACGCCGGGCTTGGAGCGCGCGTGGGTGAGAAAACGGTCGAGCACGCGAACGCGATTGGCATGACCTGAAATGCGGTCGTGTAGTCCCACCGCCATCATCCGGCGGCGGTGCGCGCCCTCATCGTAGAGCTGATCGAATTCGTCCTTGAGCGCCTGCTCGTAGGCGGCCGGGTTCCAACCCACAAACGTGAACGAAGCGATGTCGTTCATGTGCAAGGTGTAGGGCACGGTTACGAAGTCCCCGCCTTTCAGCTTGATGATGAACGGCTCGTCGGCGCTTGGCTCATCGATGTGGTACTTGAAGCCGAGACTCTGGAGGATGTCGAGCGTGTGCGGCGAGTTGCGCACGTAATAGGCGTTCCAGCCGATTGGCGTCTGGCCGGTGGCCTTTTGAATGCTCTCGACGCCGTCGGCGATGAAGCGCCGCTCCGCGTCAGGATCGAGGAGATAGCTGTTCTGCCAGGAGCGGCCGTGGGCCGCGGCCTCATGGCCGCGCGCCACGATCTCGCGTGCGAGATCGGGCGCTTTGTCTACGGCTTGGCCGATCATGAAGGAGGAGAGCTTCACCTGATGCTTGTCCATCAGGTCGAGGATTCGGGGAATGCCCTCGTACACGCCGTACTGGAAGATGCCGTTCGTCGCCAAATCGGGGAGCCCCTTTTCCATTGGTTCTTCAAAGAAGCCGGGTGCCCCGGAGATCGGCTGACCGCCGCCCTCGAACATGAGCGAGAAGCTGACGGCGAGCCGGGCACCGTTAGGCCAGAAGGGATCAGGCGTGGGCATGGTGGTCTCCTTTGAGCAAGGGGGTTGCTTCAGTTGAACTTGACGAAATCCGTGAAAATGAGCTGAGCCCAGGTGCGTCCTCGCGCTTGCACGAACAAATCTCCCTCTGTGAGCTTTCCAAGTTTGACCGGGGCAAAGCCGAGTTGTTCAACCAAGGCCGCCACTTGGCCTGCAGCGCTTTCGTCGTTACTTGATAGCAATACAACGCGCCGCCCGCGGGCTCCTAGAAACCTATTCCTGCGCTGCAGGCTTCGCGCTGACTTCTAGGCGAATCGCCCCGCTTCCTCAAACGTCAACCGAGCATTCCGCGGGTAAGGCGTGCTGGGTTTTCCGTATCCAAGGCTGCAGATGAAATTGGATTGGATGCGAGTGCCCGCAAAGAACTCCCGATCGACGCCCGCATTGTCGAACCCGGACATGGGTCCGCAGTCGAGACCCAGAGCCCGCGCCGCGATAATGAGGTAAGCACCTTGCAGGCTGCTGTTGCGCATCGCTGTGACTTCAGCGACTCCTGGTTGCTGAAAGAACTGGCGCATCACCTCTGCTCGCGCGGGAAACAATTTCGGCATTGTTTCCGGGAACGCAAGGTCGTACCCGATAATCACCGTGACAGGAGCTGCCAGAATTTTTGGGCGATTGACCTCCATCGCAAGCGCCGCCAACTTCGCTTTGCCATCGGCACTTCTCACCCACACGAATCTCGCCGGACAGCAATTGGCGGAGGTTGGCCCCCATTTCAGAACATCGTAAAGCTCGCGCACCTTCTGCTCGTCGACGGGTCTCTCGGTCCATTCGCTGTACGTCCTCGCTTCGTTGAACAATTGATCTAGCGCCGAACGTTGAATCGTATTTGACACAATAAAACTCCTGACCAAACCATCTTTCTCACCAGGGAACCCGTGGTCTCCCCTTCACCAATACCCGCGTCTTAGCCTCGGCTTTTATCGTGCAAATGACTGAGCAGTTTTATACACAAGCGAGGATTTAGTTTCGTTCTGGATCGGTGGCGGGCGAAGTGATTTGGCCCGAATGGTTATGAATCCCAATGACGATCTGCTCTTCGCCACTGAACGGTTGGGAGAAGGAGATCATCACACTGCGCGGAATGGTGCGGCAGGCGATGGCTGATCCCGAGATTCGATGTACCGTCATAAAACGGCATTTTTTGCGAGGGGTTGGCGCCTCGCACCGTATCATAGTCTTTGGTGTCGGAGAACACGCGGCCGCGTTAAGGCGCCCTGCGCCCGTGTTATTGCCGCTGGCGCGCAGCATGCGAATCCAAGGCGATCTCGCCGACCGCTTTTCAACTCCGACGAAAAACGGTCGACGGGAATTCTCTTGTTGATGGCCGAATTTGGCAAACCAATCGAATCGGAAGAGCTGTTTCCTAACTCGCCCAGGAAACGCTGCCGGACATGATCGGGACCACGCGATCCCGCGTCAGCTTCTTCATGTATCGCATTCGCAAGCTGGTTTTATGGAAAACAACGGCCGCATCCGGGTCCATAAGTGGCTGTTCAACGTGATCCTGCATGACTAATCCACACCCGCGCGCGCAGACTGTTATCAGAATAGATCACACGCGTTCTCCGCGAACTTCAGCGAGCGCACTTTGGTTCGGTCGTCCGCAACCGATGGCCTCGATATTGCCATGATCAAACCAGAAGCCGCGTACGCGGTTCCCACGCCGTCTTTGCCGCCACGTCCACCGCGGCTCCGTTCCAGGCCAGCCAAATGCTGCAGAGATAGGTTTTGTTTCCAAGGTGTGCTCCCAATCCAAAAGGCGACGGTAGAGTTTTGGCTCAATTCCCCATTGGTTATGGCTCGCTACTGTTATTTTGCTGCTTGCTTTGCGTTGGCTGCGACGGGCTTCGGATCGTGCCAGCCGCCATCCTCCGTAATGATGCGGTCCGCCTCCGTGGGGCCCCAGGTGTTCGGATCGTACTCATGCACAGGCGTCGCGTTTCGCAAAACTGGATCGACCACATTCCAAGCCGCTTCCACGCTGTCTTCACTCACGAATAGCGTAGGGTCGTCTCGAAGCGCGTCGCCCAGCAGGCGTTCATAAGGCTTCATCTCATCGGCGTGGGTCTGCTGTACGACCAGTTCGAGTTGTTCACCGGCCATCGCTTCCCCGGGCAACTTCGCCCGCGCACCCAACGAGATGGACACATCAGGGCTGAGTCGAAACCGAAAATAATCCGCCTGATCCTCGGGAATGGTGTCGAACACGTTCTGCGGGGGGCGCTTGAGTTCAACGAATACTTCGGTCGCAGTGACAGGCATCTGTTTGCCCGTTCGGATATAGAATGGAACTCCCGCCCATCGCCAATTGTCGATGTACAACTTGAGGGCCGCGAACGTCTCTATCTGCGAATCCTGAGCGACTCCTTTTTCACTGCGGTAACCACGGTACTGACCGCGGACAACGTCCACCGGAGAAAGCGGCCGCATGCTTCGGAAGACGCGCTGCTTTTCATCACGCACGGCATTCGAGCCTTGACCTATCGGTGCCTCCATCGTGAGCAGGGCGACGACCTGCAACAAGTGGTTTTGAACGACGTCACGGATTGCACCCAACTCTTCATAAAGGGCTCCGCGCCCAGGGACGCCGAAGCTTTCAGCCATCGTGATCTGCACATTCTGGACATAGTTACGGTTCCAAATTGGCTCAAGAAATGAATTGGCGAAGCGGAAGTACAGCAGACTTTCGACTGATTCCTTGCCAAGGTAGTGGTCGATTCGGAATATTGCCGATTCGGAGAAAGATTTGCGTAGCAGTTGATTGAGTACCTGCGCGGAAGCAAGGTCCCGGCCGAATGGTTTTTCGACCATCAGCCGTGCCCCCTTGTCGCATCCTGTACTAGCCAAGCCTTCAGCCACGACCCCAAATGAGTCTGGAGGTATCGCCAAGTAGTAAAGAGGGTGCGAGGCAGTGCCCAGCGCCTTGCGCAACTCGCGGAATGTCTCCGGTGAACTGTAGTCTCCTTTGACATACTGGAGTTTTGCTGAAAGGGCTGCAAATGCGCGTTGGTCCACGCCGCCATGTTTCTCAATGCTCTCGCGGGCCCGGGCTCGAAGCCCCTCAATATCCTTTGCAGATCTTCCCACCCCAATGATCGGGACTTCGAAGTGTCCGCGTCGGGTCATGGCGTGTAGCGCAGGAAAAATCTGCTCATACGCCAGGTCTCCAGTTGCTCCGAAGAAAACAAGCGCGTCCGATTCGAGACTCTTCATTTCACACTCTCCTTTGACATCCCATCGCGTGCGTCTTTCTAATATCTGCCTCACGTCTCGCCGGATCACGGTGGTTTGGACAGTCAAACCGTGCAATCGGGTCAACGGCCCCAAAATTGATTTCGCGTCTGGCCGACGACGGATCGCAGCTCCGAGACCTTTTCTGCTTCTCAAGGCAGAATCGCTTGCGTGTCAGCAATTGCGCGCTGGACCGCCGACACATACCCGTTCATTTTGGCGTACGCAGATTATTTCCTCGACGACACTGCTCGCGTCCTGAGGATTGGCTCGATGATCGACCGGTTGTAAGCTCAACAGGTCGGAGGCTTCACGCAGATTGCTGGCATAACGGCATTGCAGTCCCCAGAGGTGCAGCCGCTCCGCCAGAACGTCGGCACCGAGAAAAGTCTGCCCCACAAGGAGAACATCCGTCCCGAAGAGATTCATTTCTCGTCTCGCAGATATTGACGCCACATTGGTACCTGCTTGTACCCGAATAACGGTCGTGGACGAACTGGATTGGCGGTTCTCAACGAACTGACGCAGCCGCGCCCGATTTCGCGATTTTGTCCTTGCGGGCGAGGTGTCCGCATCCAGAATAGATTTCCCGGGCCCGGACAACTCCCTCGTACTCGGCAGTGCCGACTTGCCACGCCGCACGTCTTGCGGGGCGAACAAGCGGCGTACGTACACGTCGCGCTCCCTGAGGGGCCATCTGTCGCTCACTCCCGAATCAACATCGAGCGAACCCAGGCCGTATCCTAAACACTGATGAAGAGCGTTTCTGGTCAATAAAGTACACATCTAAGTTTTGGTTTCCTCGGAATTCGGTCGTGGCATAGGTCGGTCATGACGGAAGATTGCGCGTGCGCCGCTGCGCGCATCGCTCTCTTACCGAAAAATTGGGCCAATCGCTCTGAACTTCCGCGGTCGGGAATACGTCTGTGCCAGGCAACCGCTCACGCGCCAACTCCACAAGCTCGGATTACGTCCTCGCGCCGCTTTACTTTCTGCGCCTCACCCGCCCTGGCGATACGGTCAGCAAGATCTTCCGTCGTCGACGCATTCCCTGGAACAGTTAAGGTGAACCCGCAGCATCGTGCCTGCCAACCCTTAAAACGCGATAGGGCCTACTGCTCCCCACCACTTGCTGACCTTGAAAGGTGCGTATCGCATAACGAGAAATCGCGAGGCCGCGGAAGACGCTCTTCAGGACTCTTTTCTGAGAGCTTTTATGCATATCCAAAAGTTTGATGGCAGGTCCACTTTCTCAACATGGCTCACGCGTATTGCGATCAATTCGGCGCTGATGATCCTTCGCAAGAGGCGCAGCTCTCGCGAAACAGGCATGGAAGTGCATAAGGAATTTGGTGTGAAGGAAGGGGGATGCGATGTGGCTGACCATAACTCGGATCCCGAACGAAAATGCGCACAATCGGAGATCGGGTATGTTCTTCAGGCCGCAATCCGCGATTTACGACCGACCATTCGTGTGGTCGTCGAAATTCGATACCTGCAAGAATTCTCAGTCAGAGAAGCGGCCGGAAAGATAGGCATATCCGTTTCGACAGCGAAGGCGCGGCTGTTCCACGGAAGATCAGCACTGCGGAAAGCCCTAACACTGAGAGTAAACCAGTACGGCGGAGGCGGAGGACTGGGTGATAAACCGGGCCTGGTTTGCAAGAGAAACTGTAAAGCTAAGTCAGAAGTAACGCGCCAAAGGAGATCCGGATAAAGGCTCGGTCAAAACGGAAGTGTCTGGGTCTGGGTCTGGGTTATGACTCGCTACTACCGCTCCGAGGCCAGATGAAATCCAACTGCGTCCCTGCGAATTCTGAGGAAGGTATGACAACCTCAAGCCTCTCTTTGTGGACGCCCGGTTGCTAGATCGCTTCAAACCGAAAGTTAAATAATTACTCGCAACGTTTCCTTCCCTCGGTGCCGCCGCGGCGGATTTGAAAGAACCTCTCGCACCACTAGATCTGTTCGGATTCGATCTTGAGGCGCGCGATCTTCTGCGGCAGGTCGCAACGCTCGACGATCTCGGCGTCGCCTTTTGAGACCTCGAACTGAGTCTGGTCGTCTTTGCGGGAGAAGCGAATCTCCAGTTTATGCTTGCCGATGCGAAGGTCGCGTACCGTCAAGTCTGGCAACCATTTGGGAAGGGATGGATCGAGATATAACTTGTTGCGGGGTGCGTCCGGAAGGAACCCCAGCATGGCCTGCATCAGCATGAAGACGGACCCGGCTGCCCAAGCCTGTGGCACGTTTGCTCCGATATATTGCACGGGAAAAGTTGTTAGGTCCCCAGCCAACGCCGTGTAGAGTTCTGGCAGTTGATGGAGCTGAAAGTAGGATCCTGCCTCGCTGATATCGCGGGCGATCTGTGCCGCCTCGACTCCGAAGCCATAAGCCTTGAATCCCCATGCGATTATGGCGTTATCATGTGGCCAAACCGATCCGGTCTGATAGTTGTACGGATTGAAAGAAGGATGCAGTGCCGATAGCGTACGGATCCCACGCCCGCTCCACATGTCTGGCGCCATCAGGCGCTTCACCACTTTTTTCGCGCGCTCCGGGGGCACGATGCCAGACCACAGGCAGTGTCCAGCATTGGAGGCGACGGTGAGGACCTTCTTCTTTTCACCGTCTAGCGCGTAGGCATAGAAGCCGGACTCTTCGTCCCAGAAAGCCTCATTGAATCGCTCAAACAGTGCGGCCGCCTTGGCACGCAATTCCGCCCCGCGGTCGGGCCTGCCCAAAGCGTCGAAGACTTCGGCCATGCGTACCCACGCACTGTAGACGTATCCTTGCAGCTCACAAAGTGCCTTCGGACCCTTAACCAACGAGCCGTCCGGATTAACGACAGCGTCGCCGGAATCTTTCCACCCCATATTCTCGTAGCCGGCCGAAGAGCGCGTTCGATACTCTTGGAAACCATCCCCGTCGAGATCACCGTATTTATCGATCCACGACAGGCAGCCCTCCGCGGTCTTGAGATGGCGTTCCAACAGCGCCCGGTCGCCGATCGCGCGCCAAGCCGCGTGCAGCGTGATCAGATAGAGTGGCGTGACGTCGGCGGCGCCATAGTAGGGGGTGTGCGGGATCAGTTTGAAGTGCGCCAGCTCGCCGTAACGCAGTTCGTGCAATATCTTGCCGGGTTCCGCATCACGATAGGGATCGTCTTCCTTGGCTTGCATCGAACCAAGAACTTCTAACGCTCCGGAGGCGAACTCCGGATATACCAGGATGTTTTGCAACGAGACGATCAAGCTGTCGCGGCCGAACGGAGCGACAAACCAGGGGAGGCCAGCTGCTGGCAGGAAAACCATATGGTCGGTCCCCTCACTTGGCAGACGAAGGGCGGCCATATCTTCAAGCGCTTGACGATACAGGCGATAGAATTCCTCGTTGCTTGTTTGGATTTTGAGAACGGTCTGCACCCAGTTCGCAAGCGCCGTGGCCTGCGGTGATTTCTCGCTATGCACAACGCAATAAGGTGGTGCGTCGAAATGCCTGTCGCTGTCGTCGAGGGAGTACAGAAGACACGCGTGCCAAGCCTCTCCCGGCCCAAGCGCAACCTCAAAGCTCAGTCGGCCATTGGCGTATACCGCCTCCGTCGGCGCATTCGCCGGAACGATGGTGACGGCCCGACTGAAATCAGCGTTGCGATAAGTAGTGCGAAGTTGCTGGCACCCCACCGTCCACTCCGTGGTTATCCGTCCCCGGCGCAAGATGTGACCCGACTTCACCTCGAAGATATCGGCGAAGTCGCAACGAATGGAGATCTCCAATTGGAACTTAACTGATTTCATGCTGTGATTCACAATGTCGAGATCCTCATGCATGCCGCCATCGATCGAGCGGCTGATGGTGAGCCCGAGGGTGCGCGGAGGGACCGTGCCCTCCACCGCGGAAATGGGTCGATTGGTGAGGAAGATGCGTGCCGCGTAATAGCTGATGGCCCCACCGTTGAGCAGCTCCCATGGTTCGCCGTTGGCGGAAATCGTCCAGCTGCTAATAACGCGCGTGTCGAAGAAATACAGCCCTTTCTCGCTCGGCCAACGAATCTGCGAATCCGGCTCGGTGATGAGTACCGTATGACCCTCGTGGACGGAGATTTGGGCCGGACCAACCTGGACTTTGAAAGGCATCAGTACCATCCGTTCTGTTGCGAGGCGTTCACCGCACGCCCAAGTCTCACCCCGCTAAGGAGCATTCTTTTAGCCCCATCGGCTGTTATAGAGATCTGGACGGACCGGTGTTACACGCGAAACTTGCTCTTCCGCGAGCCTGCACAAGCTTTAGACTCCGCAAATCGACGATTTGATGTTTTATGGGAGACAAATGAAAGAAGTCCATACGATCACCATCGGAGGGGAAAGACAAAAACCCTCATGATCGCGGAGACCTAAACGGATCTGCGTACAACCGGCACAACTACGTCATGGGCGGAGAGTACGAGACGCCAAAGTAAAATGGCGTTCTGGGCCTTTGAATCTTACGATACCGGCCAATGGCTGGTAGGTATTGTTGCCCGTTCAGATCTCTCACCACTCCTTCGCGGCAGTGTTCACAACGAATAAAACCTCAGGTTGTAGGAGGCAGCTTCCAGCCGGACGACATGCCGGGTATCTACTCGCCCACTGGTTCCCACGAAATTTCTATTATTCTATTAAACTTTGCCGGTAATGCGGCCGGAGGAGAATCAAGAAGCGGTTTAAGCTACTTGGGACATTACTTTCGCAGGATGCGCGCGAAACTCGGGGCTCCGAAAGCCATCACCGCCGCCGCGCACAAAATAGCCCGGATCGTTTATCTCATGCTGAGGGCGCTCCTACGAAGAAACCATCTCGGTGAAAAATGAAGCGGCGAACCGCGTCCGTGTCGAAGCCCGAATCCGAAAACAGGCTCTGGACCTTAGCTTCCAACTGGTCGCTGCCTCATGAACTCACTACCAGTTCCTCAACAGAGAGAGAGGCACGCGCGCTCTAACCCACTCTTGGGCTTGGCCGAGCATTCGGCCCATAGCCAAATGCTCTACCCAAATCATGTAATTGTTTTAGCGGCAAAGGGTTTTGGTTACCAGGCGGCGATTCGTGCTTCTCAAGGACAACGGTTTCCTAGACCGTTGTCCTACCGCAGGTACGACCCCCCGAGACCTCTTGGTTTCGTACCGAGAGCTCAGCGAATTTTGTGTGCGTCGTAAATTGTTGGTTCCTATGTGCGTTCGGACTCACCCTTTACAAAACGTTCCGGAGACATGGTTTACAACTCCTGGCTGGATTAATCCAGCCAGGAGTTGCCGATGCCATGGAAGGAACGGTCGATCGTGGAAGAACGCATGCGA
>Ga0302324_100001435_pt1 | contig 58006 bp, 58 predicted proteins | sample Palsa_T0_1_FD_201949 | JGI IMG/M metagenome (GOLD analysis project Ga0302324, IMG submission 201949) | Peat permafrost microbial communities from Stordalen Mire near Abisko, Sweden - Palsa_T0_1 | ecosystem: Environmental > Terrestrial > Soil > Palsa > Peat permafrost | place: Sweden: Abisko...
TGGCCGCCTTTCTCGAGCGCCTTCGGGCTCAAGGCCACACGCTTATCGTGTTCACCAGTTCGACGCGCGATCGTGCGCGCATTATCCTGCGCGATCATGACCTTGCGAAGTATTTTACGCGCTCCGTATTTCGCGAAGACTACGACGCGCAAAACGCCGGCAGAGCAAAGGACCTGCGGCTTTTTGGGGCCGACGTCCTCATCGACGACGATCCGGGACACGTGGCGTTTGTCGAGTCGATCGGGTTGCACGGTATCCGCATTTCGAGTTTCCGCGGCGAGCGGGTAAACCCGGCCGAGCTCGATCGCATCTTTCGCGCGATCGCGGCTCGCAACTCGCCGCTGCAGCGTTTTCGAAACATGCTTGCCCACTTACGGTTTGGCGGAATAGCGGCAAAATAGGTCTGCCCCGGCCTTATTTCATAATCGTGGAATTGCGTATTGTCAGTTTGCCGTTGCGCAACGCGTATCGGGTAAGCGCGTTCTTCTCACAAGCCGCGTTTGCGCACGCAGTGACGGAGAGTTCGTCGTGCGCGAAGCCGATGTGAATCGAATCCGGTCCCGCACCCCAGTCTGCGCTCCAGTTCGCGGTCGCAATTTTCCCAAGTAAGGTGGCCGCCCCGCCGTGAATGTCATAGAGATAGGCCGCCGCCGTACCACCCATGGGAAAGTCGCACGCGAGAATCACCGCGGCTTGGTGCGTTCCGGTCCCCAGGCTCCCTGCGGTGACGGATTTCACCCGGACAGTGAAGCCCTGGCCCATATGCTTATCGTAGTAGCTATAGGTGCCGCGGCTCATTACGGCAGCAGTCGGAACGTTGCTCGGGCACGGGTGAACGCGATACGTGAAGTTGTTGAAATCGACAACCGGTTGCGGCGCCGGGATCGTCACGGCGAGCGCCGCAGTGAATGCGCGTATCATCATTTTATAAACCTCAAGCCGGATGTTTGGCAATGAGTAGACTCAAACCGACCACATTGTTCAAACTGTGGAAGAGCATCGAGACGACGAGATTTCCTGTTCGCCGGTAGAGGAGCGCCGCGAGAAATCCGAGGAGTGCAAGAATGGGGAAGAGGGTCAAATCGCCATGGATGCTCGAAAAGATAACAGCACTCGTGAGCGCCGCGACAACGACCGGCATTCGCCATGCTAACGTCCGGAAGAGAACGCCGCGAAACAACAGCTCTTCGGCGACCGGCGCCCCGACCGATCCGGTTAGCTGCGTTGCGACGATCGCTGCGAACCCATCGGCTTTAAAGTTCTCGAATCCAACTTGCGTATGTTTGATGTGCAAATGCGCGAGCCAAGCGCCGAGTGCGAGGTCCGCGACAAGCATGATGGCAAGCGCGCCGATGACGAGGCCGATGTCGGCGAGCCGAGGCATGCGCAGGCCGATTTGCACCGGCGTCTCACCGGTCAGTCGGGGCAGCCGCGCGAATAAGAAGAGTGCTACGCCGGCATAGACCACGAGGCCGGCGACCTGAAGGCTCAATGTTGCGGTGGAGCCTCTGACGAGTTTTGGATTGAATACGGCCAGGATAAAGACGGCAACGACCGTTCCCGCGACCGCTATCAGACACGTGACGACGAAAAGGCGCAGACCGCGCCAAAACGGTTTACGAGGCGCAGCGAGCACGGTTTCGCTCACGAGGCCGGTCATAATCACCCCTTCGGAGCGTCCGGTGCCGCCCGACAGTTGCCGCCAGCGGCGGCCGGGCGCCTGCCGGTAGCGCGCGCCCGGGCCCCAAGAAACCCGGATTTGGCGCTAGGGGTTAAAATAAGGGTAGCCATGGCCTACCTGCGGACGATCCTCACCGATAACCATCCGACCTTGCGCAAGGTCGCTAGGCGTGTTAACCCGGCCGAAATCGCCGAGCCGATGTTCCAGCAGTTGATCGACGACATGTTCGAGACGCAGTATGCCGCGCCGGGGATCGGTCTTGCCGCGCCCCAAGTCGGCGTCTCGAAGCGTGTGTTCACGGTCGACTTGCAGGACGATGAAGAAGAGCACGGGCCGCTGGTCGTGATCAATCCGAAATTCACCGTGACCGAGGGCGAGGTCGATGCGGTCGAAGGCTGTCTGTCCGTCCCCGGCTACGTGGGCGATGTGACGCGATTCGAGCACGTCGTATGCGCGGGACTCGATCGTCACGGCAAGAAAATCACCATCGATGCACACGGTTGGTTCGCGCGCTGTCTGCAGCACGAGATGGATCATCTCGACGGCATCATTTACACCGATAAGGCGCGCAACGTTCGCTTGGCGGAGACGGACGACGAACTCGAAGAAGCCGAAGCCGTCGGCGCGGAAGGCGCAGCCAACGATCGCATCAATGCCGCCGTCGCGCTGACGACGAACTGAACAGCGTCTTTTTCGGAACGAGCGAATTCGCCGTTCCGAGTCTGCATGCACTCGCCGCGGCGACCGATGTGGTCGCCGTCATTACGCAACCCGACCGGCCGGCCGGCCGCGGTCACAAGCTGACACCGACACCGGTAAAGAGTGCCGCGCTCGAACTCGGCTTGAACGTGTACGAGCCGATCAAGCTCAAGGCGTTTGCCGAAGAACTCGGCGCGCTGGGCGCGGATATCTTCGCTGTCGCATCGTACGGCCGCATCTTGCCGCAAGCTCTGCTCGATCTTCCCAAAAGCGGTATTGCGTTTAACGTACACCCCAGTTTGCTGCCGCTCTATCGCGGCGCCACGCCGTTGCAATCCGCAATCCGCGATGGATGCACGCAAACCGGCGTCACGATCATCGCGATGGATGCCGGGATGGACACCGGCGACGTGCTCGTTCAAGAGCGCACGGACCTCGATCCCAGCGAAACCTACGGCGAGCTCCACGATCGGCTCGCCGTATTGGGCGCGCAATGTCTCAACGATGCGGTCGATGCTTTTCGCAACGGAACGTTGCAGCGCATACCGCAACCCACCCTCGGTATTTCTCCCGCCGATATCGAACGGACGCTCACGCGACCGCTCACCAAGGACGACACGCTCATCAACTGGTCCCAGTCAGCCCAACGCATCGTCAATCTGGTCCGGTCGCTCGCGCCGGCGCCCGCTGCGCGCGCATTGCTCGACGGCGAGTTACTCAAGGTGCTCGCGGCGCGCACCGCCCGTAGTGGTGAAACCGGCACGACCGCCGACGGCGGTTTCGTCGTCGCCGCCGCCGGAACGGAATCGGTCGCGCTCCTGCGGGTCGTCCCGCCGAATCGGGGACCAATGACGGGCGCCGCGTACCGGCGCGCGAAGGCCATAGTATGAGTGCTATTGCTTCTAAGCGGGCTCGTGTGGAAAACCGTGTCGTCGGCTCGCGTGAAGTCGCGCTGCAGGTCGTGCGTGACGTGTTCGGCGACCATCCGCGCGGCGCGCGCGAAGCGCTCGACTATCGCACGCGCGCAGCCAATACATCGCCGCGCGACCGCGCGTTTGCAACCGAACTCGCGTACGGGTCGATCAAGCTGCGCCGCTGGCTAGATTATCAGCTCGCACCGTATCTCGGCGAGCGCCAAGCCACGCTCCCCAAAGCAATCGCTGAAGTGTTACGTCTGGGCGTCTATCAGTTGCGCGTGATGAACGGCGTGGAGCCGTACGCGGCCGTCTCGGAAAGCGTGGGACTCGCGCGGCGCTACGGACACAAAGGAACCGCCGGACTCGTCAACGCCGTCTTGCGGAAAGTTTCGGTCGAGCCGGTTCGCGAGGTCACGGGCGACGATGATGACGCCGTTGCGCTACGTGCTTCGCTACCGACGTGGCTCGTCACGCAGTGGCGTTCGCGATTCTCCGCCGAGGCGCTGCCGCTCATCTTGGCCGGCGTCAATGCGCCGGCGGCAATCGGGCTCTGCATCGACCTTCGCCGCGGGGGCCGCGACGAAGCGCTCGCGATTTTGCGGGGCGCAAACATCCCGGCGGAAGCGTCGGTTTTTGCGCGGGACGCAATCGTGCTCGACGGGACATCACCGTCAACGGGCGTCGACGCACTGGCGGACGGCCGCTGGGATATGCACGCTGAAGCTGCGTGCTTTCCGGTTGATATTCTCGATCCGCAACCGAACGACGTCATCTTCGAGGCGTGTAGCGGGCGCGGCAACAAGACGCTGCAGATTGCGAGCCGGACCGGTGATACCGGGCGCCTCGAGGCGATCGATATCGAACCGCGCCGCGTTGCAACGGCGCAAGAGCGAATGGACGCGGCGCACGTTACGTCGGCGATGCTGAAGGTGGGCGACGCGAGCACGGTTTCACCGGATGCCGACTACGATCGCGTGCTCGTCGACGCGCCGTGTTCGGGGCTCGGCATCGTCGGCCGCCAGCCTGAGTCACGCTGGCGCAAAGATCCGACGGATGGTGCGCGCCTCGCGCCGCTGCAATCAACGATTCTCGCTGCGGCGGCCGGACGGCTCAAGGCCGGCGGTACACTCGTGTATTCGGTGTGCTCGACGGATGCGCGTGAAAGCGAAGATGTCGTCAATGCCTTGTTGGCCGGGCATCCATCGTTCGCTCGGGCACCGATGCCCGAACGCTATGCGCCGTTCATCACGGGTGCCGGAGATGTGCTCGTGCCGCCGGGCATCGGCGGACGCGATGGTTTTTATATCGCGCGGTTAACGCGTTCGGCATGAACGCGCTCGCCCGGATCGAACTCGCGTGCGCTCGCTTCGTCGAAGAAGCGTTCGCCCGTGTGTTTCCGAGCGAACTTGATTCTGCCCAAGTAGGCCGTAAATTGGTTGCCGTGATGCAGGCGACGCCCAGCGACACGTATCTCGTGCGCGTCCATCCCGACGACTATGCGCGCTTCGCGGGCGATCGCGATTTTCTCGAAGCCCGCTGGAGCGCGCTCTTGCGTGACGCGCTGCCCGCCGATCGCAATGAGGCACCGCGCGCGATCTTGCATGAAGACGCGCGTATCGTGTCGGGTTCGCTTGCGATCGAAGCCGTGACCGACGAGCGCCCGCCCGTGCTCGCACTCGAGCGGCCCGACGGCGCGCGGGTCGCGTTACGCGACGGCTTCTCGATCGGTCGCGCGAGCGACAACGATCTCGTCATCAATGATGGTCGCGCATCGCGCCACCATGCCCGGGTTTGCGCCGACGGCGCCGAGCTGTGGATCGAAGACGCCGGTTCTTCGAACGGTACGTATGTCGACGGCCGGCCGACCCGGCGCGCGAAGCTCGTCGCGGGATCGACGGTCAGTATCGGCGACTGCCATTTGAAAGTCGGCTATGATGGCGGCTGATCCGCGCTTGGCTACTTTGGGCGTCTGCACGGCCGTCGTGCTCTTCGTTGCGCTGGTGCGCGACCGGCGCGGCGCGCCCCCCGCTCCGGCACTTGATGCTGAGATTCCGACGGGCATCGAGCTGACCGTGGCAACCGCCGACACGATCAAGACCTATCGTTACGGGCGGCGTATCCTCGTCGGGCGCGCTCCCAGCGCCGACCTGCGCATCGAGGACCCGCGCGTGAGCCGCCTGCATGCCCGGATCGAGCTGCGGGATGACGGCGTCTATGTCGAAGACTTGGGGAGCCGCAATGGGACGGCTGTGGACGGGAAACTCGTCACGGGGAGCCGGGTCTTAGCGGTTGACGACGAAGTCTCAATCGGCGAGGCGTCCATAATTTTTCGAGGTGTCGGTGCATGGAGATAGCGGTCGGGTCGCAGCCGAGTCTCTGGCCGAGCAATAGTGCCGAAGCGCATGTCGCTGAAGTCATTGCCCCCGGTGTTGTTTTGCTCGCCGTTGCGGACGGATTCGGTGTCGTACGCGGACAAACGGTCGCCGCCGTCACGGTGAGTGCCGTGCGCGACGCGCTCCGGCGCCGCGTGCGGCATGACACGCGCGATCCACGATCGCATCTGATGGCGGCGTTCTCCGCTGCGAACGCACGCATCTTCGCCCAGACCGGCGGTACCGATGACTATGTTGCCGGTGGTACGTCGCTTACCGCCGCGCTTATCGTCGACGATCGTGCGTATATCGCGCACGTCGGAAAAGCACGCGCCTATTTGTGCCGCGACGGCGCGCTGTCGGCGTTGACCGAAGATGATGCGCTCGGCGGCGACGATTGGGTGCGCGCGCGAACGCTCGTTCCGACCGAGGCGCGCACCGGGAATCTTTTAACGCGTACGCTCGGTACGCAGGCAACGCTTGAAGCAAGTGTCATGCACGTGCGGCTGATGCATGCCGACGCCTTGATACTCGCCACGGGCGGCGTACACGAAATCGTCGCCGGTGATGAAATGACATATACCCTGCAAGTCGCGCAGAGTTCGAGCGATGTTGCAGGCCGACTGCTCGAAATTCTCAAGATGCGCGGCGCGCCGGGCGGCGGGACGGTCATCGTGGGCCGTGCGCTGACCGAGGCGGCGACCGACGAAGTGCCGTGCTTGCGGCCGGCAACGATGCGCACCGCGGCGACGGTGTTTGCCGCTATTCTCATTATGATACTCGCCGCGACGGTCGTTCTGCGCACGGTTTTTGTTGGCCCATAAGCTGCGCGCGGCAGCACCGATGTTGCTTGCCTTGGTGTTCGCGGCCGGCGCATTCACGCTGGCCGCCCCCGCGTCGCTTGGGCCGGCGTGGTTATTGATTGCCCTGGCCGTCATTGCCATAGCGTGGGTGCTGCTCGAACCGCGCGATGTTGAGCGCGACGACACGCTGCCTGCACTCGCCGTGCTGCTATCGGCACTTGGCCTGCTCGTCGTCGCACGCGTCTCGCCGGCGCTGGCCGCCCGGCAAGTAATGTGGCTCGGTTTCTCGCTGGCGCTTGCTATTGCTTGCGGTACGGCGTTCAACCGGTTCCGCGTGTTGGCAGCGTATAAATATATTTGGATCCTGATCGCGATCGTGCTATTCGTCGCGCTCGCGCTGTTCGGGAAAGAAGTCAATGGCGCACGCCTGTGGATTCCGATCGGCCCGATTCAATTCGAACCGGTCGAAGTGATCAAGCTGCTCGTCGTGCTGTTCATGGCATCCTATCTTGCCGAAACGGCTGATGTCATCGCGCGCACGCGGCCCTGGTCGCTGCGGGCCAACGCGAAGTATCTTGGTCCGCTGTTCATCGGTTGGGGTGCCTCGATGGCGATCCTGGTGTTCGAACGCGACTTGGGAATGGCGTCGCTGCTTTTGGCAACGTTTGCCGCGATGCTCTATGTCGCGACGCGCCGCATCGATTTAATCGCGGGCGGCTTTGCGATTTTCGGCGTCGCGGCATATTGGGCCGCGACCCACTATCACTACGTGCAAACACGGATCGGGGTTTGGCAACATCCGTTCGCCGATCCACTCGGTGCCGGGTTTCAATCCGTGCAATCGCTGTTCTCGATCGCGGCGGGCGGTTTGTTTGGTACGGGCTATCATCTCGGTAATCCGGGCTATATCCCCGATGTTGCAACGGACTACGTCTATGCCGCGTGGAGCGAAGAATGGGGCGCCGTCGGCGCCGTCGTGCTCTGCCTGGGATATCTTGCGATCGTGCGGCGGTCGCTGCGCATCGCGCAGCGTCAGCCCGATCTGTACGCGAAGCTGCTCGCGACCGGGCTTGCGGCAACGTTGGGTTTTCAGGTCATTATTATTATCGGTGGTGTTTTGCGCTTGTTCCCGCTGACGGGGATTACGCTGCCGTTCTTTTCATACGGCGGCAGTTCGCTTGTCACGAATTATTTGCTGATTGCGCTCGTCTGGGCGATATCGAGCGAGCGCCGCGCCGTACCGGCGCGATGAACCGGATCGGAACGATCTTCTGGTCGCTCATCTTGGGCGGCTCGATTCTCGCCGTGGTGCTGGGCTTTGCCGGTGGGCGCACGCTCGGCGGCGCGACCGTACACGCGCTGCATCCGAAGCCCGCGACGATACCGTCGCCGCCCGTCGTGCGCACGCTCGATCGCGCGCTCCACGGACCGCATTCGCTCGACGAAGCCGAAGATGACCGCGACACGTATGATGGCGACGACGCCGTTGCGGCGCGTCCGGCCGGTTGGGCGCCGGAGCACTTCGATTCACGCCGCGATCGGCCGCGGGCAGCGCTCGTGGTCGTCGATGCGGGAATCGCCGGCACGCCGGCGCGCGCCTTCGTCGATTCGCCGATACCGTTTGCCATCGTTGTGCCGGCCGATGGTGATGATGATGGAATCGGACATGACGCGCTCACAAAAGACAAACGCGTGCTCATTGACGTGAAGGATGCCTCGGCCGCACAGATCGAGACGGAGCGCAAGGCTGGTGCTGCCGGGATCATCGCGCCGGGCGACGGGTCGTCTGTTTCAGCAGTCGTAACCGCCGCCGCCGGCACGGGCATCGCCGTCGATCCGTTGCTGGAGTCAAACGCTGCGTTTTACCGCGCGGCACGCGCGCACGGGGCGCTAGCAGTGACGCGCGACGTTACCGTCGACGCGCGCGATACGGCACCGTATCTCGATGCGATGTTCGGCGCAGCGCTTGCGATCGCGCAGCGGACCGGCGTCGTCGTCGTCGCCTTGCATGCTCGCCCCGCGTCGCTCGATGCTGCCGAACGATTTGTCGTGCGCGCGCAGCGTGACGGCATCGATGTCGTCCCGATCGATGCGTTGGTCAGCTCGCCGCCGCGCTAACGGAGGCCGAACGCGGCAGCCGGTAGAGCCACACGGCACCGATGCTGAACTCGACGATTGCCATGATGATAGCAACACGCGGCCCGAGCCCCGGTGTCCCGGCGTTGAGGCGCTCGACGATCGGCGCCGTGAACAGGGGCGCGACGATCTGTGGGATAGCTGCTGCAACATTCCATAGTCCCATGGCAGACGCCATAGCGGCGCGCGGCAAAAGTGCGCACGCAAGTGCCCAATCGGCGATGAAATAGGCGCCCCAAGCGACACCGGCGACTGCCGCGGCAACAAAGGCGAGTGAAATCGTGTTCGTCGTTGCGAGCACCACCAGGCCGCTCGCGACAAATCCATTGGCAACCAGGACGACGGCGCGCTTATCGAAACGGTCGACCGGCTTTGCCGCCGCTAGCGCGCCCGCGACGTTGGCGACGGTAAACGTCAGAAACAGGAGCGCCGTCTGCGTGCGGACGGCGTCACCGCGAACACCCAGGCTTTGCGAAACGTAAAAAAACAAGAAACCCAGCAAGGTATAGAAGCCGAAGTTGATCGCCGTACGCGAAACGATCAGCGTAACGAAATTGCGATCGACACGAAACGGTTCGCGGGCCTGCGGTTGAGCCTGCAGGCGTACAACATAGCGCGCGGTTACCGCCCAGGATGCGACCAGGGCGACGATAAGAACGAGCGCAACAATACGCAGGTCGGGGACGAAACCCGCAACGATCAGGCCGCATGAGTTTCCAAGCGGCTGAAAGATTCCGAGCCACGATGAGCCTGCACCGAGCCGGCTCGGCGGAACGTAGTCCGGCAGAATCGCCTGGTACGGTCCGATGATCGTATTCATGCCGACCTGCAGCAGCAAGAATGCCGCAACGAGTTGCGCATACGATGGGGCAAGATACAGCCACGCAACGGCGGGTATCGTGATGATGACGCCGGCAAGGTAGAAGATGCGCCGGCTCCCGGTGCGCGCGTAGCGCCAGTCCGACAACGGACCGATCGCCAGTTGCACGATCGTTCCGACGATGGCACCGAGCGCTGCGATGGCGGCATACGCTCGCAGTCCGTCGGGTGTTAGCGCGACGCTGCGCGCTTGAAGTGACACCGCGAGAATCGCGCCCCAAACGAATTGGACCCCGAACCACAGCGCCGCTAGGCGCGCGAAACCGCTACGCATCGGCGAGCGCAAAGGAATGCGCGTACGTCCAGTCCGCAAGGTCGTCGACGTCGTAACATAAACCCGGGTTGCAATCGCGAATCGCGCGCGCGTCGACACCGAGGACCGATCGGGCGCGTGCCTCGATTGCCGCGATGGTCAAGCGCTTCATCGCAAACCGCAAGCAGAGCACGGGCCCCAAGAGCATGGCTAAACGAAGCAAGCTTTTGCGCGCGCGAAAGAATTGCCCGGCGACGCGTTCGAGCGGCGCAAGTGCCGCCCGGTCGAGCGCGAACACGCTGCCGTTCGCCAGACGTTCGCGGCCCAGCGACACGGCGTGCGACGGCGCCGCCGGATACGTCGCGTCGTAGGCATCGGCGTTCGCAAGCGCCATCGCGACGGCCGTGCCGGTCCCGCGGGTGACGAAATCGCGCAGTCCGTTACCGTCGATGAACGGCAGATCGCTCGTCAAATAAACGAGGCGTTCGAAAGGAAAGGCGTGCAGCGCCCGCCGGATGTTTTCGACACCATCTTCGGCGGCGTCGATGACGATGTCGACACGATCGCCGCAATACGATCGTACTTCGGCGCCGCCGATGACCGCGATCGCTTCCACATCAAGTGCGCGTGCGGCGCGAATCGCCGGGTCGATCAGCCGTCCGGCTCCGAGCGGCGCAAGTGCCTTGACGTCCGTCCCGATCGCCGCGGCAAAGTCCGGACCGACGCGTCCACCCGCGGTAATGACGGCATACACGCCGACCCCATACGGTGCGCCGCCGACGGCGGCCTGTGCGGGAGTTAGTTGCGGCCTAAGAGGACGTTGACGAGGCCCATCAGGCCCGGCGCCTTGCGCCGTGCTATGGTACGGCGTTCGCCAATCTCGGGCGAACGGTCTTCGGCGCGACGGCGGTCATAGCGCCGGCGAGTCAACTCGGCATCGGCGCCGGTACGCTCGAGCGTTTCATCAAGCATCAACATATAGAATCGTATCGGCTTCTTTACCGTTCTTCTGCACAACCTAGCGAGCGAATAGTGCGTCCGTCGTGGGTAGAACGGAGTCTTTGCTCTACGCTTGGCGACCAAACGGCGGTGGTTCGCCGGTTTCGAGCACGTGCAGCACACCCTGCGCGACCCGGCGTCGCTGGCTGATCTCGGCCTCGACCGAGCGAAACGCCGAGTGCGGCGTTACCAGGACGTTCGGACGGCCGATGATGGTCGCGTTGATCCCGTGTTCGAGCGGATTCTCCGGCGTGAAGACATCGCTGCCGTAGCCGCCGAGGCGCCCGTCGTCGAGCGCGTCGAGTACGGCCTGCGGATCGACGATGTCACCGCGTGCGGTGTTGACCAAGATCGTGCCCGGGCGGACGCCGCGTAAGGCGTTCGCGTCGATGAGCTTGCGCGTTTCATCGGACAGCAGCGCGTGAACGGCGATGACATCGGATGTTGCGGTGAGGCCGGTTAGTTGGTCGCATTTCCGAACGCCGTAACCTTCCATGAGGTCGGAGTGGACGTACGGATCGTACGCGATAACATTTTTGAAAAAGGCCTGCGCTTTGCGCGCGGTAGCGCGGCCGATGTTTCCGAAGCCGACGACGCCGAGCGTTAGCGTCGACATCCGTCGGGGCGGCGTTCCGTCGTAGGTGCTCCAATTGCCGCTTTTGATGTGTGCGTCGAGCAGGCCGATGCGCCGTTCAAGCGCGAGAATGAGCGCAAGCGCGTGTGTCGATACTTCATCCACGCAATAATCGGGAACGTTGAAGCCATATATGCCCTGCGTGCGCAACAGCGGTATGTTGAGGTTGTCGAAACCGACACCGGCGCGGCCGACGACCTTGCACGTTGCACCCATTGCGTCGACGAGTGCCGGTGTGATCTGTGCGCGCGAAATGACCAGCGCATCCGTGCCGCGCACCAGCGCCTCGGCTCGCGGCCCCTCGCGCACGTACGTTCCCCCGTCGAGTATGCCGAACGTGATTGAAACACGGTCGCCGTACACGGCGTGTTCGACTGCCGCCGTCTCGGGCGCGATTCGGCCGTCGTCACCGATTGCCCAGAGCGGATCGATGTAAACGACGCGCTTGGGAGCGCTCATGCACGCGCCGTCGGGCGCGCGAACGTGTACGTACCGAAATCAGGCGCAAGCAACCGCCGGTTCGGAACGTTGAGCCACAGCCGCAGCATGTGGCGTTTCCGATCGGGGTCGTCGTAGTCGTCGTAGCCCGTCCGGTCGTGCAGAATGACATAGTTGTTGAGAAACTGCATGTCGCCCGGTTCGAGGTCCATCGTCAGCACGACTTCTTCGGCGATCGCATAGAACAAATCGAGTGCTTCGGTTTCGACGGCGGTCAACGGCTGACCGATCTTTTTCTGGCCGTCGCGAATATAGGTGTAGTTGCAGCCGCAACTCAAAGCGCCGTCATGGTAGCTGAAAACCGGCCGGTAGTAGACCGGCGGTTCACCCGGCAGTTGTTCGTCACGCATGTCGATCGCGAACGCTTTATAGAGCACGCCGAGATACCACGGCGCGCGGGCCAAGATTTCGTTATAGATGCGCATCGAACTGACAACGCGGCTGAGTCCGCCGGATTTCGCTTTGCGCCGGCACAGGAGTCCCACGACATCGCAACGATCGACATGCAAGCTCTGAGCGGCGCGCGTTTGATAGCCGCGCGCATGCGGATCGTCGAGCGTTAGACCTTCGTCGCGCACGTGGCCGAGAACGTCGCCGCGGGCGTTTTGGGCAATCGTGTCGCCGAGATGCGTACCGATGCCCCAGAACATCGCGGCAAGCGTGGCCTCATCGTATGCATCGACGGGAATGCCTCGCAAGAGGCCAAAGCCGCGGCCTGATTGGAGTTCGGCACCGAGTGTCGCAAGTTTCGGAGCGGCTGTCGGCAGATCGAAGTCGGCGCGCGTCATGCGATCGATCGGCGTACCCCGGCTGAGTGCAGCTTGCGCGGCACCGGCGAGTTCGGCGAGTTCGGCGCCCGACAGCGGGGTGATCCAGCGTGTGTCGCGCTCGATATCCGCGCCGTTCCAAGCGACCGGGCCGGCCACCGGCGTCGTGAGGATACTGCCCATGCCCGCCACCTTCGCGCGGGGAGAATGTTTCACTCCTCGAACGATCCGCGAAACTTCTTTTCAGGAGACCTCGATGATCCGTCGATCCATTGCCACGGCGCTCGCTCTGTCTTGTGCCGTGCTGTACGCCGGGCCGGCCCGAACGGCGCCTGCTTCGGATGCGCCGGCGACGGTGACGATCGTCTATCAACCCGGTATCGGCTATGCGACGCTGATCGTCATGCATCAGCGCGGCACTCTTGAGAAGATGTACCCCGGCACGAAATTTGACTGGCGCGCGCTCGCCAACGGCTCGGCGATTCGCGACGGATTCTTGGCAGGGCAAATTCAAATCGGCGCGGGCGGCGCAGGCCCGTTTCTCGTCGGGTGGGACAAGGGCGTCGGCTACCGGCTCGTCGCCGCGATGAACGAGATGAACTTGTATCTGGTCGCCAAAGATCCGAAGATCAAATCGATCAAGGATCTAAGCGCGAGCAGCAAGATCGGCGTGCCCAGTCCCGACGCGATCCAAGCCGTGGCGCTGCGCAAGGCCGCCCAAGACCAACTCGGCAACGCGCATTTCTTTGATACCAGTTTCGTTGCGATCGCGCATCCGCTCGGCGTTGTGGCACTCGCTGCGGGGCAACTCGACGCGCATTTCACCTCGCCGCCGTTTCAACAGGAAGAGCTTGATTCCGGCGATCACGTTATCCTCAAGAGCTATGACGTTATGGGGAAGTCGACGTTCAACAGTATTTACACGACGGAAGCCTTTGCCAAAGAACATCCGCAGTTCATGAGCGCATTCTCGCGCGCGATCGAAGAAACGACGAAGTTCATCGTTTCGCGGCCGGACGAAACGGCCGACCTGCTCGCAAAAGACGCCGATAACAAAGTACCGGCTGCGCAGTTCAAGAAATGGCTGTCCAGCCCCGACATCACGTTTACCACCACGCCGCACGGCTTTCTCAAAGTTGCGCGCTTCATGCAGCAGATTGGTTTCATCGGCCGGGCGCCGGCATCGATAAGCGAACTCGAGTTGCCGTCCCTCAAGGGAGAAGGCGACTGAGCACGACGCCCATCGGACCCTCCAACGGCGATAGCAATATCGTCGTCGCAAACGACGTTGTCATGGCCTATCCGGACGGTGCGGGCGGTGCACTTATCGCCGTTGAGGCAGCGACGTTTGCTGTGCGGCGCGGTGAGAAGTTCGTGATCATCGGACCGTCGGGCTGCGGCAAGACGACGCTGCTCAAGGCGATCGCGGGCTTCATGCAGCCCGCCGGCGGGAGCATTTCCGTCGACGGCAAGCTGCTCGAGAGGCCGGGTCCCGATCGCGCCGTCGTCTTCCAAGATTTCGACCAGCTCTTTCCGTGGCGTACCGTCCGCGATAACGTCGTGTATGCGCTGCGTGTCGCGCGCAAGATGGGCGCGGCGGCAGCGCGTGCCAAGGCCGACGAAGTCCTCGAACTTGTCGACATCACGCGCGCGGCGGATCGCTATCCGCACCAGCTCTCGGGCGGCATGAAACAGCGCGCGGCGATTGCCCGTGCGATTGCGCTCGAACCCACGATCTTGTTGATGGACGAGCCGTTCGGCGCCCTTGACGCGATCACGCGCAACCAGCTACAAATCGAACTCAATCGCATCTGGCAGCGCACCGGTGTGACGTTGATTCTTGTAACGCATTCGATTCAGGAAGCGATTTATCTCGGTCATCGCGTCATGGTGATGTCGACGTTTCCAGCGCGCGTGCGCGAGATTGTCGACACGACGAACATCGACGATCCGTCATCCGACCGCTTTGCGGAGATGACCGGCCATCTGCGTTCGTTGCTGGTGCCCGCCGTTGCAGCGGCGTCGGCCGTTCCGGTGGGGGCAACCGAGTGAGCGTGCAGACACACGCACCGCCGCCGCCCGCAACGCGGACGCAAACGCTAACGCCGCCGCGCAGCGCGGGTGGCTGGCAGCGTCTGCCGGCGTTCGCGCGCTACGCAATCATCGTCGTCGGCCTGATCGCCCTGTGGCAGGCATACATCACCCTTGGTCACGTTCCGCGCCTGTTATTTGCCTCACCGCTGGACGTCGCCGCCGCCGTCATCGCCGATATCCGCTCGGGCCAGCTCACGACGGCAACGTTGCACACGTTACAAGTGCTATTGCTCGGTATGGTTTTCGGCACGACGATCGGGTTTGTGCTCGCATCGTTCGCGGTGTTCTCGCGGTTCGGTCAGGATCTGCTCGCCGTGCTCACCGCGATACTCAATCCGTTGCCGTCGATCGCCATTCTACCGCTCGCGATGATCTGGTTTGGCCTGCGACCCGAGTCGATCGTTTTCGTCGTTGCACTTGCGACGATCTGGCCGGTCGCCATCAACACCGATATGGGCTTTCGCACCATCAGCAACACGACGCAGATGGCGGCGCGCAATCTCGGCCTGGGCGGCCGGCGCATGGTGACCGATGTTCTCTTGCCGGCGGCATTGCCGCATATTATCTCGGGGCTTAAGGCTGCGTGGGCCTTCGGTTGGCGCACGGTCGTTGCCGCCGAACTCGTTTTCGGCGTTGCGGGATCGTCGGGTGGTCTGGGCTGGTACATCAACAACGCACGCTACTTCTTGGAGACCGCGAACATCTTCGCCGGACTCGTCGTGATCTCGCTGCTCGGCATCGCCGTCGAAGCGATTTTCACGCTGGTCGAAAAACGCACCGTCATCAAGTGGGGAATGAAGGCCGAAAAATGATTCTATCGCGTTCCGTGTTCACTCGCTCGGCATTGGCCGCAACCGCGGTGTGCGCATTGCGCACACCGGTTCAGGCGCAAAACGTTACGAATTTGCGCGTCATTTATTTCCCAAGCGCCGACATTCTGCCGACCTGGATCGGCATCGCGAAAGGCTTCTTCGCCGCTCGCGGCGTGTCGTTGACGATGACGCCGACGCCGGGGTCGGTCTATCAGTTCCAACACCTGAGCGCCGGCGATTTCGACATCGCGCTGACGGCCATCGACAACGCGATCGCGTACGACGAGGGACAAGGTCAAGCACCGTTACCCAATCCGGCGGATTTCGTCGCGTTCTTCGGCGGCGATAACGCCCTTTTACGGTTATACGCACGGCCCGAAATTCGCTCGTACGCCGATCTGCGCGGCAAACCGATCTCCGTCGATGCGCTCACGACCGGCTTTGCATTCGTGTTGCGCAAGATGCTCGAGGCCGGCGGCTTGCACGACGGCGACTATACGCTCGTGCCCGCCGGCGGAACGCTGCAACGCTATCAGCGTCTCACCACGAGTACGGATTTTGCGGCGACCTTATTGACGGTCCCGTTCGATCTCCAAGCCAAGGCGCAGGGATTCACGCATCTCGGTGACGCGGTCGATACGATCGGGCGCTATCAAGGCATCGTCAGCGTTGCGAGTCGGGCTTGGATGGCCGGCCACGGCGCCGATGTCATCGGCTATATTCGCGGCACGCGCGACGCGCTGCATTGGATGTACTCACCGTCGAATCGTGAAGAAGCGACCCGCATTTTGATCGCGAACACCCAGCTAACGCCGGAGCTGGCGGCGCAACTCTACCCGGTCCTCGTCGACGGCAGTATCGATCGGGAAGGGAAAGTCGATCCTGCGGGTTTGCAAACAGTGCTTGCGCTTCGCAGCCAGTACGGCATGCCGCATAAGGCGCTGACCGATCCCACACGCTACTACGACGACAGCGCGTATCGTGCCGCGCTGCGCCAAGAGACGCGCTAGTCTCTCGGGGCTCCCGTTAGTGGGAAATGCTCACGCAGTCTTGCTCGATCCAGTAGCGCTCGTTCGGGCCGTAGCCGGATTCGGCGACGGGCATGTCGAGTTCATAGAGACGATAGCCTTCGAGGCTTACGCGCGGGCCGGAATAGACCGGAAACGTCTCACCGATGCGCGCGTTGCCGGCAGCACCCGCTCGATGGGGCAGCGCTTCACCCGAAGGCCACACGAAAAGCGGCGTCACCAAGCACACGACGGAAGCACGGTCTTGGGCGACTGGGGCCGGCGCTGCCCCTGTGGCGAGCGCAAGCACGAGTCCAAGCATCAGGACTTTCATACTCCCAAGTATACCCCAGAATGGCTGGCGACTCGCTGGGACCGGCGGGCAAGCTAGCGGGCGACGTACTGCTGCTTGGCGGCAGCCCATTCGGCGATGCTGCCGTCGTTCATCACGAATGATTCGCAGCCGTCGACTTCGGGATTGAAGTCCTCGTTGTGCGCCTTGGTCTTGGCCCAGTCGACATTCGGGTCTTGGCGGGCTGCAGCGCGCGCCTTCGAATAGTTGAATTGGGATGATTTTGCCGCCAGGTTGAGCGCACGCACGAGCGCGTTCGATGCGGCCACTAAAGAAACCGCGTCGGCCGGTTCATCGTGCGCCACATATGTGCAACAGGACTGTCATCGAGTCCTAAGCCCTCGGCAGGCTGCTTGAAATTGCGCGCGATGATGTCACGGAAGTCGTCGAAGTTGACGACGGCATTCGGATCGAACGAATAGATGTCGTGTACCGTGATCGAGCGGCTGGACATATACCATTTGTGATTGCGCGCGCTCTTGTACGCCGCCTCAATGTACGGTTCGGGCGTGTACGCATCGCCGAAATTACGCACGTACGCTTCCGGGTACGCATATCCGGCGGCTTCGTCTGCATAAAAGCGGAGCGCCTGATGGTTGCGAATCGCCCAGCTGACTTCTTCGTCGACGTAGGGTTCGACAAGCTGCGCGCCCCAGTAGCCATGGTCGCCGCGAATGAAGCCGATCACGGCGATGTCATGTAAAAGGCACGCCATGACGATCTTTTCCGACTGTCCGGCTTTGAGGGCATGCGTCGCACTTTGCAGGAGGTGGTTCGCCGGCATGAAGCGGTGGGTGAAGAAGTCGGCGAGCGTCGGCTTCGCGGGCATTTTGGAGAGGCGCGGATCGTCGCCCATCACATAGCGTTTCGCGCCGCGCGACAGCGGCGGCGTTCGCACATCCTTAGGCTCGATGTCACCCGAGACAAAAAGAACCGACTTGACGGCCATCAGTTCGTCAAGGTGCCGGCTCATGATTTCCTCGAGCGCGTCGGCGCGCTCAGAGATCGTCATCGACGTTTAGGCGGTGCCGCGCGGGGTGATGCGGACGCGTGTCGGTTCCACCAAGCGCAAGACGGTCACGGCCGTCTGTGGTGCAATGCGGGCAACGGCGGTGCGGAAATCGTCGCCGCAATGGATGCCCTGCACGAGCGGGTTATGTGCGTAGTGAACCGGGATCGCGCGCGGAACTTGCAGCATGCGGCACGCGGTGGCGGCGTCCTCGGGACCCATTGTGAACGGGCCGCCGCCGGTTGAAAGAAATGCGAGATCGGGCTTATACCGCGAGCCGATGAGCGCCATGTCGCCGAACAAATCAGTATCGCCCGATGCGTACACGCGCACGCCCGCGACATCGATGATGAAGCCCGCCGCCGGAAACCCGGCCGATGTCGAATGCGAAGCCGGAACAAGATGCGTGGTGATGTTCTTGTAGGCCGCCGTGCCGCCCATGTTCGTTCCGGCGCCGCCGTTGAGGACGATCTTGGTGTTATCTAAACCGGCTTCTTTGAACTTGGGCGGCAGCGCAACGCGCATCAAATCGCTTTGTCCCGTCGTCTTGACGTCAACCCCGGCGTCGACGAGTGCTTTCAGGAGTTCGAAGTAGTCACCGATATGGTCGCCGTGGTCGTGCGTGAGCGTGACGACGACTGCATCGGGATTGCGGCTCTTGATGTGCGCGGCGTACGCGGCGGCGCTGCTCAGCTCGGGCGGCTGCGCGATGCCGAACGCTTGATAGCCGAATTTGTTGTTCCAGATCCACGCATCGACCAGTACGATCGATTTGTCATCGGGCGACGCGAGTTCGTACACGCCGCCGCCGTACCAACGAACTTTGAGATCGACCGGCCCCGCGGCAAACGCCGGCGCCGAAGCTGCGAGTGCGAAGGCCGCAGTGCCTCCGAGAAAGGCTCCGCGCGAGAGTCCATAACCGGAACGAAGCATAGCGGTCTCCTTCATAGCGTATACGTTTTGCGTGAGGCTTGCCGAAAGTTTGCTCCCGTGCCCGGCGGAAACCCTTCGCTGCAAACGCGCGGCCCGGCTCCTCATCCAGAGCCATTAGCCGATACGTTAAGAGGGTGGCGGGATGTGCCCCGCAGCTAAGAGCGAGAGGGGCTCCTTCGTTGACCAAAATAACGCGCTCCGCCCTGCTCGGGGCGGGCTCGGCGATCGCACTCGTGGGTTTTCCGCTCATGACACGCTTCGTCGAGGCGGCGCAGGCCGCCGATAAGAATGACCTCGCGACGCTCAATGCCGCAATCGAACTCGAGCGCGCCGGCATCAAGGCGTACGCCGATGCCGCTGCAACGGGCCTGTTACCGGCCGGCATATTGCAAGTCGCCAAGGGTTTTGCCGCCGACCATACGGCGCACCGTGACGCACTGATCGCTGCCGTCATCGCGGGCGGGGGAACGCCGTCTGCGGCGACGGCGAAGCTGACCTATCCGCCGCTCAAGTCGCAAGCCGATGTTCTTCATTTTGCCAAGACGATCGAAGAGAAGGCTGCCTCGACCTACCTTTCGATCATTCCGGATTTTAAGGATCGCAACCTCGCCGGCGTTGCGGCGTCGATTCTCGGCGTTGAGACGACGCACGTCGCGCTGCTCGCCAGTGTGCTGGGCGAACCGCGCGCATACTCGTCCGGGTTTGCCGTCTAACGATATGCATTTCCCGACCCTGCGACTCACATTTCTTTGGCGATTCACGCTCCTAACGCTCGCCGTGTCGGTGCTTGCTGCCCTCGTACTCGCCGTCACGATTGAAAACGCGCATCGGCGGGCGATTGAAACCGACGTTGAAGTCGGGGCTCTCGGCCGCGTCTCTTCCGAAGCGACCAAGCCGCTGGAAATGCTGTCGGCCGCGCGCACCATGACGCCGGAATTACAGCGCGAATTCGAGCGTGTTGCAAAAAACGCGCAATTCGATCAATATGTCACCGCGCTGCGGATTTACGGGCCCGACGGCACTGCGGTCTTTCCGGCCGCCGCTGCGCCCGCACCGGCCGCCGTTCACGATGCTATTGCTGCCAACGATGCCTTCATTCGGCGCGAGGATGCATCGACGATTACCGATTATTCGGCAATCTATTCCAACGGCCATCCGTACGTCGTTGCACTCGATTTCTTGCCCGGCCAGCTCAGCGTTGCGCTTGAAAAAGAGCGCAAGCTTGTCGTCGGCGTTGTCGCCGGTGTCGTCGCGATTATTTTTCTGTCGCTTGTAACGCTTGCAGCCGGAGCCTCACGCGAACTCGAGCGCCGCCGGCGCGAGGCCCAATTCACTTTCGTGCAGACGCTCAAGGTGATGGCGGAAACGATCGATTTGCGCGATCCGTACACCGCTGGTCACTCGCAGCGCGTCGCCGAATACAGTTGCAAACTTGCCGCGGCGCTCGGAATGCCCGTGCGCCAGATCGACGTGATCGAAAGCGGCGCGCTGCTGCACGACATCGGCAAGATCGGCATCCCTGATGCCGTCCTTTTCAAACCGGCCGTGCTCGATTCGAACGAGCGCAAGATCATCGGTACGCATCCGGTCATCGGGGCGCGCCTATTGGAATCGATCTCGTCGATGGAAGACGTGGTTCCGTGCGTTCTTCACCATCACGAAAAAGTCGACGGAACCGGCTATCCCGCCAAACTCACCGGCGATCGCATTCCGCTGGGAGCGCGGGTGATCGCCGTCGCCGACGCGTTCGATGCGATGACGACCGATCGGCCATATCGCCGCGCGATGACCGCCGACGCGGCTGCAACCGAGCTTGCCCGCGTCGCCGGAACGCAATTGGATGCAGCGATGGTGGCGGTATTCTGCGCACTCGTTGCGCGCGGCGAGATCGTTCCGCCGAGCGCCGCTCATGCCGACGATGTCGTCAACTTCGGTCGCCGCCTGGAGCACGGAACCGTCTAGCTACCGACGGCGACGTCGGAGATTTTCTCGCCGCCGCCGGGCGTCCACGCATGCAAGCGATGTTGCCCGGGCCGGACGTTGCGTAGCGTATATGTTTGGCCCGGCTCTGCCGTTTGCGCCCACGGCCCGTCGACAACGACGATCGTCGCGCGCATGAACTGGTGGACGTGGCAGCGGACATCTACGATGCCCGGCTGCGCGAACGGAACGACCTTCCCGGGCCCCATATCGTAGTAGCCCAAGTCGAACGGATCGCGCTGCGACTCGCTATAGATACTGTGGTAGAACGGATCCTCATTCGGAAAACGTACGTTGCTTCCGGCGGTAACCACCAGAAGCTCCGGCACGAACGTCTTGTGCGCATTTTTCATACTCGCATCGGACATCGGCGTCGGCTTCGAGCCATCGCTGATCCAGACGACGCCCGGTTCAGGCAACGTGCCTGTGATCTCCGCGGCCGTTGCGGGCGCGCCGGCGATCAGCACGGCAGCCGCGAATACGAGAGAAAGCCGTCCGAGTCGAAATGGTGCGATCACTTTGGAAACCGCCCCTAGCGCGCGATCAGTGCGGCTGCGGGAAACGGCGCGTCGATGAAACCGTAACGGGCGGCGCGGTCGATCACCGGCTGAATGTCGCCCAAATTCATGTGTTCGCTGTACGTCGAGCGTGCCATCATGGTGAGCGTTCCGAGCGGGATTTTTGCGTACTTCGCGAGGATCGCTGCACTTTTTGCGGGGTTCTTGTTGGCCCACCGCGCCGTTTCACGCATCACGCCGGCAAAGCGGCGCGCGAGGTCGGGATGCGCCTTCACCCAATCGGTCGTGGTGAACCACGAGCCGATAAGAAACTGCGGTGCGATGGACGAGTACGGCGCAGCGATCACGCGCATCGATTTTCGCGCGGCAGTCAAACTGGGCTCGGCGATGAACGCAGCATCGACGCGACCGGCCGCAAGCGCTCCTTCCATTTGCGAGAAGGGCATCTCGACGAAATGCACACTCTTCACATTGCCGCCGTTGCCGTCAAGCCAGGCGCTCATGCCGAGTTCGAGAATGTTGCGTAACCCGTTGATGGCGACGGTCTTGCCGTTAAGATCGGGCGCAGTATGAATCGGCGAAGCCAGCGTGACGACGAGCAGCGAGGTGGGAAGCTGTGCGGAGTAACGTCCGGCCGGGGCGACGATGGTAAACGGAAAATGCTTCTTGTACGCGGTAACGATCGAGAGCAGGTTGCCTTGTCCGATGTCGATTGCGCCGGAAGCGACGGCACTAGCGATCGCCGCACCGTTGGAGACCGTCTGGATGTCGACGTCGAGTCCGGCCTTCTTGAAGAAACCCATATCTTGGGCGTAATACACTTGCGCGCCGACATCGATCGGCGTCGTGGCGATGTGTAAGGTTTCGGCGCTTGCGGCGAGCGGTCCACACGCAAGCGTACACACGGCAGCTATGAAGAGAACGCGCGAAAAGGTGTGGCGAAGCATACATCCTCTTTAGGGGTGTGACGGACGCTCCCTGCGCGCTCGTTTTTCGCCTGACGACGCGGGAAAGCGGCGCGCTGTTTCGTAAAGAGCGGGCGATGATGTCACTTGAGCGAGCCGCACGCGCGGCGGTCGACGCGATCGTTGCGGCGACGCACGAGGCGGGTTTCGTGGTTGCAATCGCGGTCGTCGACGAACACGGCGATCTGGTCGCCGCGCACCGGATGGAAGGCTGTCGTCCGCGTTGGATGCGTGCGTCGATTCGAAAGGCGTACACCGCTGCCGTGATGGACCGCGATACCGCTGCTTTCCACGACGAACTGGTGCGCCGTTCGCTCGCGCTGTCAGGCTACGGTGACGCGCTGTTCACCTCGCTGCCGGGCGGCATCATCGTGACCGACGCGCAGGGCGCAACCATCGCCGGCATCGGCGTCACGGGACCGACACAGGGCCGTGATGCTGAGCTCGCGCAAGCCGGCGCCGCCGCCTTTGAAGGGAAGCGGCGCGCCGGAGGCTGAGATACGCATCGGGAATCCGATGCAACGAATTCCCGAATGGATGGTAATTCTTGGTCGCTTCCCTAACGCGCCCCGCGTGGGCACCGCGCGCGCTCGGCGGCGGCGCGCTCGTTCTCGCCGTGACGCTCGCGACCGAAGTCCTTGCACGCCTGGGGCTGTTGACGCATTACGTTCCGCCGCCGTCGGCGATCGTGCTTGCGTTGCTTGAGGGCTTGCGTTCGGGTGAGATCTCGAGCCAAATAGGGATGACGTTGCTGGTTTTCGCCGAGGGACTGGCAATCGCCACGGTGCTGGCCGTCGCCATCGGCATCCTGATGGGCGCGATTGCGGTCGTCTACGACGCGTTGCGGATCGTCGTCGAATTCTTGCGGCCCGTTCCATCGGTTGCGATGATTCCGCTGGCGATCTTGTTTCTGGGACTAGGCGCGGGGATGCGTGTCGTCATGGTCATCTACGCGGCATTCTGGCCGCTCTTGGTTAGCACGCTGTACGGCGTTCGTGCGATCGACCCGGTTGCGCTCGACACTGCGCGCAACTTTGGCATCTCGCCCATTGCGACGCTGTGGCGCGTCACGCTGCCCTCGTCGCTTGCAGCGATTTCCACGGGCTTGCGCGTGAGCGCGTCGATTGCGCTCGTGGTGACGGTGACGACCGAATTGATTGCGGGCAACAGCGGGATCGGCTACTACATCTCGCAGATGGAACAAGCGAATCAACTGCCGCAAATGTATGCCGGGATTCTTTTGACCGGACTGCTCGGTTATCTCATCAACGTCGTGTTTTTTTGGCTCGATCGGAAGATCGTTTTCTGGGCGCCGTCGAGTCGCGAGGCCGTGCTGTGAAGCGTACCGGCCTGGGCATCGCGACGGTCGTCGTGCTGCTGCTGGTCTGGGAAGCTGTCGCGCGAGCGAAGCAGAGCCTGTATCTGCCCCCGGTGAGCACGGTTGCCGTGACGTTCGTGCACGAATGGTTTTCACCGCAGTTCGTGGCGGAGGCCGTCCCGAGTCTGGTGCGCATGTTCATTGGGTATCTTGTCGCGGCGCTGTTCGGCACGGTGATCGGCGTGCTGATCGGTGCGTATCCGCCGCTGTATCGGGTGGTCGATCCGCTCTTGCAGTTTCTGCGTGCGATTCCGCCGACTGCCATCATCCCGGTCGCCATTTTGCTGATCGGCATCGGTGACGGGATGAAGATTCTGGTCATCGCGTTCGGCGCGCTCTGGCCGATTCTCGTCAATTCGGCGGACGGTGCGCGCGCGGTCATTCGCGAGCGGCTCGATACGGCGCGCGTTTTCGGCATCGGCCCCGTCGCAACGCTGCTTACCGTGACGTTTCCGTCGGCGTTACCCGGCGTTTTTGCCGGGCTGCGCACGGGGCTCTCGATCGCCTTCATCATGATCGTCGTTTCGGAGATGATCGGCAGTACCAATGGACTCGGCTATTACATCTTGCAGGCGCAGCGAACGTTCGCAATACCGGAAATGTACGGCGGCATCGTGTTATTGGCGATTCTCGGCTATGGTCTTAACGCCGGTTTCGTAGCGGTCGAACGCCGCGTCCTTGCGTGGCATTACGGCCAATCGGCGCGCGCATGAACGGCTCTGTCGATCGCCTTTTAGACGTCGCACGACTGCAGAAGCGCTACAGCAGCGGCACGCTTGCAATCGAGGATGTTTCACTCGATGTCGGTCGCGGTGAGTTCGTCTCGATCGTCGGCCCGTCGGGTTGCGGCAAGACCACGCTGCTCAAGACGATCTGCGGACTCTTGCGTCCGACGTCCGGTTCGGTAACGCTTGATGGCAAGCTGGTAACTGCACCGCCGCCCGAAATGGCGCTCGTATTTCAGGATTACGCGCGCTCGCTTTTTCCGTGGCTGACGGTCGCAGGCAACGTCGCTTTCCCGCTCAAGCGCAAGCTCGCGCCGGCCATGCGCGCGCGTGCCGTCGACGCGGCGCTTGCAGCGGTCGGCTTAGCCGACTTTGCCGCCCGCTATCCGTGGCAGCTCTCGGGCGGCATGCAGCAGCGCGTCGCGATCGCACGCGCGGTCGCATTCGCGCCGGAGATTCTGTTACTCGACGAACCGTTCGCATCCGTCGACGCGCTCACACGCGCCGACCTCGAAGACCTCACGCTTAAGCTGCGCGCCGACTTGGGCATCACGATGCTGCTCGTGACGCACGACATCGACGAAGCCGTGTACCTTTCCGATCGCGTCTTCGTGCTATCGCCACCGCCGTCGGTGGTTGTGCGCGAGGTTGCTATCGGGCTGCCCAAACCGCGCGAACAGGAGCGCACGCGTAGCGACGCGCGCTTCCTGGGACTGCGCAACGAGATCCATCACATGATCGGACAGCCGCGCCCGGTCAATTGACGGCGTCGCTAGGCGACCTGTTCTTTCCAGGGCAAAACGGATACGTGAATCACGTCCGGCGCGCCGGAACCGCCGACCGATTTGATGGCAAAATCCACGTCGTCCAAACCGAATGTGTGCGTGGTCGCGAGTTCGAGCGGAAAGCGGTGGGACGCAAGCTGCTCGAGCGCGTATTCGCAGGCGCGGTAACAGTGGCCGCGGGCACTTTTGATCGTGATGTACTTGAGGGTCACGCGTTCGATCGGAAAATTCGGAAATGTCGCGACTTCGTTGCCTTGCGTGACAATGATGCCCGCTTTGCGTTTGAGCGCTTCGACTCCGAGCAGTAATGCCGCCGTTCCCGCACCGGCCGTACAATCGACCGAAACGTCGACGCCCTTACCGGAGGTGATCTCCTTGATACGTTCGAGCGCGTCTTCGCGTTGGACATCGATCGTATAATCGGCGCCCAAGGCCTTGGCGACTTCTAAGCGCTTTGCGTCTTTGGACGTGCCGGTGATGATGATGAGTTCGGCGCCGGCGGATTTAGCGGCGACGACTTGCGAGAGTCCTTGCTGACCTGGTCCTTGCACGAGGACTTTCGAGCCGTAGCCGATGTTCGCTTCGAACAGCGTCCACTGCACGCCATTGGCGAGCGGTGTCGCAAGACCGGCTAACTCGGCGGTGACACCGGCCGGAACTTTATGAACGACGGCGTTCCACGGCAGATACATGTAGTGTCCGAAGCCACCCCACAGATACGGCGCCGTGTCAGCCGCCGTATAGCCGTAGCGGATGGCGCGCGGATTATGGTGCCAATCCGTCGCTTCGCAATGGCGGTACTCACCGAGATGGCACCATTCGCAGATACCGCACGGCAGATAGTGCTCGAGGAAAACGAGATCGCCTTCCTTGACGCCTTTGCGTTCGGTAAACTTGCGGCCGGCTTTCGCGATGATGCCGACATTTTCGTGGCCCATGATGACGGGATTGCCCGCCAGGGGCTTTGCGTAGTTCGTAACGTCACTACCGCAAATTCCCGCGACCTCAACTTTCAAGAGTGCGCCGTCGTCGGGAATATCCGGCATCGGAAACTCGCGAAGCTCCGTGCGTCCTGCGCCGACTTTTACGGCTGAGATCGTCTTTTCTGCCATGGTGCTTGCCTTCAATCCGATTTGCGCGGGCCCTGGCCCCTGAGGTGGCGGCCTTCGCGAACGTCGGCGGCGTACGCGGAAATTGCATCGAGCGTCGTGCGTGCGACGTTTGCGTAGGTTTCCGTCGTGTCATCGAGTGCCGCGGCTGCGTAGCCGATCGCGGCGTTCGCCATGCGCATGCGTCCATCGAGCCACGGGCCGCCGCCCAGGCCGCCGATCACAGGAATCGAAATCGCGCGCGTGACTTCGGCGCCGGCCACGGGTCCGGAGTTCGTGAAGTCGAGCAGCGAGGCGCCGGCGTCTTCCAATAGTTTTGCCTCCGCGACGAATTTGGCGGTCATGCCGGCTGCGACTTCGGCGCCGGGTTGCGACATGGCGCTGTAGGAAAGACCGTAATGCATTGCCGTGTGCGGCGTGATGCCGAATTGCGCGAAGACCGGGATGCCCGCGCGCACGAGCGCGCGCACCGCCGCGGGAAACGCCGCCGCACCGTCGAGTTTGATCATATCTGCGCCGGCTTCTTTGACGAGGCGAATCGCCGCGCGCAGTGCGCTCTTGGTTCCCGCTTGAAGCGGGCCGAAAGGAAAATCGCAACTGACGAGCGCGCGGGTGGTTCCACGCCGCACTGCCTGACAGACGACAATCATCTGGTCGAGCGTGACTTCGAGCGGCCCCGTGTGGCCCCACAGATTGATCCCGACCGAGTCTCCGACGGAGATGATATCGACGCCCGCCCGGTCGACGATCTGCGCCATTTGATAGTCCCAAGCGACCACGCCGACGATCTTGCGTCCGTCGCGTTTCATCTGCGCAAGCGCGGGAATGGTAACGTTGGCTTCCATGCAGTGAGCGATTCCTCGACGGCGCCGCCGGCCCCGCTGCCGCCGTGCAGGAGCGATGCGCCACATTCGTTCAAGAGCGCGAGCGTGGCTCAACGCACGTTCACGACAGTCACCCGCACGCAGGGGAACAACGCAGCACTTAAAGACGGCAGCGTGAAGCCGCGCACCTTCGATTTTGCCTTTGAAGAAGTACCCGTGCTGATCGACGCGTTTCGGCGTATGGTGCGTGCGAACGAGTTTGACATTTGCGAAATGGCGTTCTCCACCTATCTGTGTGCGCGCGAGTACGGAAAGCCGTTCACGGCGCTGCCGATCTTTCTCGTGCGCGGGTTTCATCATGGCGCGATCGTGTACAACACGAAGGCCGGCATTCGCACTCCCAAGGATCTGGAAGGCAAGCGCGTCGGCGTCAACCGCGGTTACACGGTCACGACCGGCGTGTGGGCCCGCAGCATTTTGCAAGTAGAATACGGTGTCGATTTGAGCAAGATCACCTGGGTGCTGTCGGGCGACGAGCACGTCGCCGAGTACCGGCCGCCCGGCAACGTCCTGCCGATCGAGAAAGGCGAGCGCATGGAAGACCTGTTGGCGTCGGGCGAACTCGTGGCGGCGATCGGCATCGAGTCCGATCATCCCGACATCAAGCCGCTGATCCCGAATGCCCGCGAAGCGGGCCCACGCGCGCTGCGCGCACGCGGGCACTATCCGATCAATCATTTGATCGTGGTAAAAGATGATGTGCTGGCGGCAAACCCCGATCTTGCGCCGGATATCTTCGATGCGTTCGCGGAATCCAAGCGGCGCTACGTTGCACGCTTGCGTGCAGGCGCGGTCGATAAACCGACGGCAGCGGACGAATTGTATGGGCGCGTGCTGGACGTGACCGGCGACCCATTACCGTACGGCATCGAACCGAACCGCGCGGTGATCGAGGAATTGATCGGCCACGCGCGCACGCAAGGTATCATTACCCGCCCGGTAAGCGCCGGCGATATCTTCGCGCCGAATGTGCGCGAACAGGTAGCGATCGCATGATCATCGATTGTCATGGCCATTACACCACAGAACCGGCAGCGCTCAAGGACTTTCGCGCGCGCCAGATCGCCGCGGTGGCCGATGGTTTGTCCTCACCTTCCCGTGCGTCGCTGAAGGTCTCCGACGATGACATTCGTGCGGGAATCGAAGGCGCGCAGCTCAAGCTGCAGCGTGCGCGCGGTACCGACCTCACGATATTTTCTCCGCGCGCTTCGGGCATGGGCCACAATATCGGCGATGCTGCCGTGAGCCGGGAATGGTCGGAGATCTGCAACGACTTGATTTATCGCGTCTGCGGTTTGTATCCCGAGAATTTCGTCGGCGTTTGCCAGTTGCCGCAGTCGCCCGGCGTGCCGCCTGAAAATTGCATCGCCGAGCTCGAGCGCTGCGTCAACGAACTGGGCTTCATCGGCTGCAATCTCAATCCCGATCCGTCGGGCGGCTATTTTAATTCGCCACCGCTGACCGACCGCTGGTGGTATCCGGTGTACGAAAAGCTGGTCGAACTCGACGTCCCGGCGATGATCCACGTCAGCGCTTCCTGCAATCCCGCAATGCACACCACCGGTTCCTACTATCTGAGCGCCGACACGATGGCGTTCGTACAGCTGATGCTCTCGGACGTGTTTCGGGATTTCCCAACACTCAAGCTGATCGTCCCGCACGGCGGCGGCGCCATCCCCTTCCACTGGGGCCGCTTCCGCGGAATTGCGCTCAATGCGGGGCGGCCCGAACTCGACCAGATACTGGGCGACAATATCTTTTTTGATACGTGCGTCTATCACCAGCCGGGCATCGACCTGCTCACTGCGGTCGTGCCGATCGACAATATTCTTTTCGCCTCCGAAATGGTCGGTGCAGTCAAAGGCGCCGATCCGAGAAGCGGCCATGACTTCGACGACACGAAGCGCTACATCGACGGCGTTGTGGGGCTGACCGCCGCCGACAAGCAGAAGATCTTCGAGGGGAATGCGCGCCGGGTTTTCAGCCGGCTGAAGCGAGGAACTCCATGATTCGCGCGGGAGCCGTCGCTTCGGTCTGAGTGGAAATCGGAACGTCCCAGTATTCTGCGCGCGGCAAGCATTCTTGCAGATAGCGCGCCGCCGACATGGCGTGCGTTGCATCGTTCCCCGGAACGACGAGCGCGGGGATATCAAGGCGTAGCAGGTCTTCGGATTGCGCGCCCGGCGCCGTATCGCGGTCGAACATTGTGCGCGCCATGTCCGCCACAATCAGTTTGTAGCGATCGATATCGAGTGCGGCGTAGGCTGCAGCGAATGCAGCATCGCGCTTGATCACCGTCGCCCAAGGGCCGCCGCGAGGGTCGGCGCCGAATGGCTTGCCGCTCGCGGTGACGAGCGAAACGACGGCGTCGAGTCCGGGCTGCGTGACGTATTCCAAATGTTCGGTGAATCGCGCATGGCTTGCGATACGATATTTCGCGCCGCCGACGGGCCAATAGAGGATCATGCTGAGCGTGCTTTGCGGATAGGCAACGCCGAACGCGACGACGGGGCTCGCGCCCATGCACGCCCCCATAATATGCGCACGCTCGATCCCGAGATGTTCGAGTAGCCCCTTACCCTGCGCAGCATAGTCGTTCCAGCTCACGCACTCGACGCGACCGCCCGACTCGCCGGCTTCACGCCGGTCGAACGTGATACACGTATATGCTCTCGGAAGATGATCGAGCAGCCTAATCGTGGCGTAGACGCCTTGCGTGCGCCACTTTTCGATCGTCGCATCGAAGCCGCCCGGCGCGTACATCAAGAGCGGCGGCCCCGAGCCGATGACCTCGTAGCGGGTCGTGATACCGTCGATGATTGCCGTGGACATGGGACGTCCCTTCGGCATAGCTAGGCGTGTTCTGCTGCCGTCACCCCCGTGGCAGGTGGGTGTCGCGCGATTAAGTATAGTGAATTGCACATGCTGAAAAAGGAAGAGAACGAGCGGCTCGTTCGCATCGGGCCCGGCACGCCCGGCGGTGAATTGATGCGGCGCTACTGGCAGCCGGCGCTGCTGAGCGACGAGCTTCCCGAACCGGATGGAGCGCCGCTGCGCGTGCGCCTGCTGGGCGAAGACCTCGTCGCTTTCCGGTCAACGGATAACCGCGTCGGCCTTGTCGATGCCTACTGTCCCCATCGGCGCGCGCCGATGTTCTTCGGCCGCAACGAAGACGGCGGGCTGCGCTGCGTCTACCACGGCTGGAAATTCGACGTCGCCGGCAATTGCGTCGATATGCCGTCCGAACCGCCGGACAGTCTGTTCAAATCCAAAGTGAACATGCAAGCCTATCCGACCTGGGAAGGCGGCGGTATCATCTGGGCGTATCTCGGACCGCCCGCCGAAATGCCGCCGGTGCCCGACTACGAGTGGCTGCGCGTTCCGGCGACGCACCGTTTTCTTTCGAAGACGTTCGAGCATTGCAATTATCTGCAAGGACTCGAAGGCGGTTTGGATACGGCGCATTCGTCGTTTGCGCATAACGAGCGACTCAACGATCCGACTTGGATTCGCAACCGCGATACGCATCCGAAGCTTGAAGTCGAGAAGACACCGTACGGTTTTTGGTATTCCTCGACGCGCGATCTCGGCGACGATGGGCTCTACGTGCGCGTCTATCACTACATCATGCCCGCCCAGCAATTGCGAGGCAACGTCACCGATTGGGTCGGCGGTGCGCGCGCGAAGGTACCCAAACTCGACGGCCATATTTGGGTGCCGATCGACGACGAGCACACGTTCGTTTACAACATGATGTACGGCTACGACGAAACCGTGCCGATTTCCGAAGAGTTCGCCTGGCAAGACGAAGCCCGTTTCGGGCGCGGCAAGGAGGATCTCGTGCCGGGATTTCGGCTGCGGGCTAATTTGGAAAACGATTACTTCATCGATCGCCAACTGCAGAAAACGCGCACGTACACCGGAATCAAAGGCATCAATACGCAAGATTTTGCGCTGCAGGAAGGCATGGGACCGATCACCGACCGTTCGCAAGAACATTTGGGGACGACTGATCGCGCGATCATCGTCACGCGTCAACTGCTGCTCGAAGCGACGCATGCCGTCGAATCCGGTGACGCGCCACGTGGCATTACGCCCGAATCGTATCGCAAGGTTCGCGCCTACGACCGCGTCATCGGACGCGACGCTGATTGGCGCACCGAGTTCGCCGCGGAACTGGAAGCGAAGTGGTAAGCACGCCGTGAGCAAACTGCGGCTGAGTTTGGCGTGCTGGGATTACGATCGCACGCGCGCACTCGCCGACGGCAGCGTGCCGGTCGACGGCATCGACCTGGTGTATCAGTCCTTGCCGGTGGAAGAGACGTTCTTTCGCATGGCGCGTCACCGTGAATTCGACGTGGCGGAAATGTCGCTCTCGTCGTACCTGGTGTCGAAATTTTTGCCGGACGACCCGTTCATCGCGATTCCCGTGTTTCCGTCGCGTGCATTTCGCCACTCGAACGTGTACGTCAACGAACGCTCTGGCATTCGGGAGCCCAAAGATCTCATCGGCAAACGCTTTGGGACGCCGGAATACCAGTTGACGGCGAACGTTTGGATTCGCGGCATGCTGTCGGACGAATACGGCGTCGGCTACGACAGCGTCACCTACGTCACCGGCGGTGAAGAAGAGCCGGGGCGGCTCGAAAAGCTCAAGCTCGATCTGCCGGATTCCATTCGAATCGAAGCGATCGGCCCGGGGCAGACGCTCTCGGCGATGCTCGCAAGCGGCGAGATCGACGCATTTCACGGTCCGCGTATGCCCTCGGTGTACGCAAACCGCGCACCCGGCGTACTACGCCTGTTTGAAGATTACGTCCCCGTCGAACGCGCCTATTTTCAAAAGACCGGTATCTTTCCGATCATGCACACGGTCGTGATTCGCCGCGAAATTTACGAGCGCGATCGCTGGGTTGCGATGGCGCTTGCCAAAGCGTTCGCGCGCGCGCAACGCGTCGCGTACGAGGATCTGCTGCAAACGGCTGCCCTCAAGACGATGCTGCCGTGGTCGTTCGCCGACGCCGAAGCCACGCGCGCCCTGATGGGCAACGATTTCTGGCCCTACGGCTTTGCACCCAACGAAAAGACGCTCGACCTGTTTACCCGCTATTCATTCGATCAGGGACTCTCGAAGCGCAAACTCGATCCGCGCGACCTGTTTGCACGCGAGACGCTCGAAGCGTTCAAGATTTAGCGACGCGACGCCGTTTCTTCACGGCGGCGCGCGGCACGAGCGGCCGGTCGTTTACGGGCGCAAAGAACGCTTCGTGCGCGCGTGCGGCTTCCCGAGCGCGCGCCTCGTTGCCGGATGCGATCGCTTCGATGAGCGTCCGGTGCGCGATCAAATTCTGTTTGTTGTTCGCTGCGCGATGGCGGTCGGAAATCGCGATTCCCGGTTCCGGTTCGTTCGCATCGAGCAGCGTGACGTAAAGATTGCCGAGCACGCGATTGCGGCAGATCTCGGCGATGCGCCGATGCAACTGCCAGTTCGCGTGCAGGTAACCGATCGGATCATCGATCCGTTCGGCCATGGTGCCGACGATTGCTTCGAGGCCGGCAATATCGGCGCGCGTTCGCGAGCGTGTCGCGTCGAGCGCGACGGCTTCTTCGAGCGCATGCCGCACGGCGGCACAGTCCGCCAGGCTTCCCCCTTCGGGAAAGCCCGACAGCAACTGGCTCAAGCGCAAACTTGCCGTGGGCGTGCTGGCGAAGAGTCCGCCTCCCGGTCCCGTTCGCGATGTGACGAATCCGCGTTGCTGCAAAATGCGCAGCGCCTCGTTCAAGGTGCCGTAGGCAACGTCGAAGCGCCGTCTGAGATCGTCTTTCGTCCCCAGCCGAGTGCCGGTGCGAATCGCACCCTGCACGATCTTCGTTTCGACCTCGTCCGCCAGGCTCGCCGCTCTACTGATCATGCCGCCCTCTTCCCGCACGCCCGCCCGCTCCACCTATCCGCAGCATAACTCAGGGCTACACGTCAGAGGGGCCAAAGCACAAATCTGTTGTATCCGCGCTCTCCCCTGGGTGAGTGTTCAGTTTCACCGTCCAGTATTTTTACATCGGACATGTTGCCGAGGTCCGCCTATGCACCCAACTAAACAACCCGTTCGCTCGGCTCAGGCTGCCAATTCATTCGCGAAGAGCGCCGCGATATACGCAGCCATGACCGGGTCGATCGCTTTAAGCCGAATGCGCGTTGCGCGCGGCCACAGCGACTGCGGGTCGTTGGCGTTGACCCACGCGCGCATCGCTTCGGCGAAATACTCGTCGAGAGCCGACGCGGCGTACGGCGTTATAAACGCCGTCGCGCGTTCGAATGCGCGGCGGATGCGCGGGTCGACGCTGCTGAGATAAATGCCGCCGCCGAGCGCGCAATCCAATGCGTGCGCAAATTCATGTGCGACGGTCATCGGACTACACGAACGCAAGTACACGGTGCGTTCTTCGACGACGAAGAGCCCGGCGGGCGGTATCGGCCAGTCGTCGACACTCGCCGCCAAGCGGCGTAGCGCACGCGAACGATCGCAAAAGCGCTCGCGCGCGGAGAGCATAACGATCCGCATTCCGGCGGCTGTGGCGAGCTGGCGCGCACCCGTTCCGAAACGTTCGACGGTTTGTTCGATTGCGGCGGCGTTTTCGGGGTCGGCGGCGTCGATGAGGAGCGAGAAGAGCGCAGGCACTACCGCACAGTAGCGCCGGCGTATGACGTCCATATCATCAGGCTATTGCCGGGAAAAGGTGAGACGCTTCGCGGATACGTCTTTCCCCACGCTTACCGTAGGAGTGATGATGCCCGGAACGGCCACCCGCGTTTTAACTGCACTAGTACTGACCGGTCTTCCGCTGGCGGCTTCGGCTCAGATCTCAACCTTCTACGTACCGCCCAAACTCGTCGAAACGGGAACCGCCGCGGCCCCGGCCGGTAAAGGGTCGGTCACGGTGCAGGTGTTCGTCAAAAAGAATGGTTCGGTCGGTAAGGTTACGGTCAAGTCGTCAACCAATCACGCGGATGACGCCGCGGCCACGGCGATTGCCCAAACATCGACGTACCGGCCGGCGACGCGCGACGCCAAACCCGTGGACGCATACTATACGATGGTGCTCAAATTTAGCGGGCATCCGTCGGTGAACGCTTCGGGCGAGCTCGATCGCGCGAACGACATGATACGGCACGAAAAATACGACGACGCGAAGGCCGCGCTTGAAACGTACTTGCAGCAGCACGCCGGCGATCGCGGCGCGGCAATGTTGTTAGGAGTCACGGATACCTATCGCAACGATCCGGCGGGAGCGGCAAAAGCGTTCGATTTGGCCGGGCCGATTCCGGAGCGTTACCAAGTCATTGCTGCAAAAGCGTATTCCGATGCGGCGATCGATGCGCTCAAGGAAAAAAATAATGATGCAGCGATCGCGCTTGCCGACAAAGCCCTGACGCTGCAGCCCAACGTCAACTCGCTGTACATTCGGGGATCCGCTTATGCCAACATGCAGCGCTATCCGGAGGCGATTACGGACCTGGAGAAGGCGAAGTTGCGAGCGATTGCCGGCAATGCGGACGCAGCGACACTCGGCGCGATCGATTCGGCACTCGCAACATCGTACATGTTCAACGGCCAAGCCGATAAGGGTCTCGCGCTCGCGCAAGACGTGAAGCGCCGCGACCCGGCGAACACCCGCGTCGATGACGCTCTCGCGTCCTACTACAATCAGCAAGCCGGCGTTGCGATGAAAGCCGGCAAGAAGGACGAGGCGGTCGCGGATCTCGAGAGCGCGGCAAAACTTGTACCGTCACGCGCCGTCCTCTTGTATGTGCAAGCAGCAAATCTGCTGGCATCAGGAACCGGCATCGATTGGAAGCATGTCAAGGCCGAAGCCGACAAGGCACTCGCAGTTGACGCAAACGACCCGCGCGCAAATTATGTCGCGGGTGTCGCGCTCGCCAATTCGGGCGACTCCGCCAACGCGATTACGTTACTGCAAAAGGCCAAGGCGCACGTCGGTTCCGATGCCGCATTGAGCGCCGAGATCGATGGGGCGCTCAAGAAACTCGGCACCAAGCCGTAGCAACAACCAAGCGCTCGCGGATCACAGCGCAATCTGTTTGCATGCCGCGCTAATCGGGCACAATGATTCCGTATGAACGGCAAATATCTCACGGCAAGCGCCCTCGCCCTCGTCCTCTCGACCGGAGCGGTCGCGCCGGCTTTGGCCGACGGCGCCGCGAGCACCCGGAACATCCTCCTCGGCGGTGCAGCAGCCGCTGTGGTCATCACGAATCTCAACCATAAGAAGCGGATCAAGCGCCAAGAAGAACAGCAAGCCGCCGCTCGGCGTCAGGCGCGCGCGAATTATCGCGCGGCGTTCTACCGTCAGCACGGCTACTACCCGTCGTAACCCGTCGCCGTCGCGCGTCCGCGCGCGATGCTGACAAGAGGGCGCCCTTACCTCGCTGGTAAGGGCGCCGTTCTTTCGACGCCGAACGGGGCAAGCGTGAATACGCCCCCGAGACGCTGGCGATGATCACTGCGGCCCTGCTCCGCGCAGCGGCCCGCATCGCGCGTGCCGAGGCAGCGCTCCTTGATGTCGATGGGGACGACACGGCGCGCATGATTTTCGGCCTGAGTGACCGCTCAGCCGAGGAAATCTTGGCAGCCCTTCGTCGCGGGTCGGCATTGCCGGACGGCCGCGAAATCGTTTGCGAGGTGCCCGTCCCGCTGGCCGACAGCGCTCGCGCAGCGCGGATCGTTCTCCTCGGTCAGGCGAAAATCGAGATCGACGAACCGCTCGAGCGGACGTTGCGCCTCCTGGCTGCGGAACTCGGCCACGAGTTGGATTCCGAGGTCGTCGAGGACGGCCGCTCGATCCGCCCGATGCTGGGCGAACGCGTTCTGCAACTAGCCGAAAGTATCGACAACATCGGCGATCCGGTCGCCATTTTCGAGGCGCCGCGCGCGGGCAACGTTCCGCTCTTCATCTATGTCAACGCGGCATTTCAGCAGTTTTTTGGATATTCAGCACTCGACGTAATCGGTCAAACGCCCGATGTGTTGTACGGTCCGATGACGGACCTTGAGCGCGTCGAATTCTTACTCGATCGCGTTCGCACGGGACTCGAAGCGCGCAGCGCGGTTATTTTTTACAAGCGCGACGATCTTCCGGTGTGGGTTGAGATTGCACTGCGTCCGGTCGTCGAATGGTCGGGCGCTCTTTCATACTACGTCGTGACCATGCGCGATGCAACGGCGCGCAAAGAATTCGAGATGGCTGTTGCCGCGGAAAAACGGAAGCTGCAAGTTACGCTGGCGGCAATCGGCGACGGCGTCATCTCAACCGTCGAAGATGGGCGCGTCGAATTCGTTAATGCGGCAGCTCGCATCATGTTGAAGATCGATCCGTCCGAGGCATACGGCGAATCCATCAAAAATGTTGTGTCGCTTGCCGACCCGGACGGCTCGCCGATCGATCTCATTGCCGCCGCCAAAGGCTCGGGGCAAGCCGTGCGTGGCGAGGCGATCTTCCGAAAGGGCAACGCCGTCGTTCACATTGCGTATGTGACATCACCGATCGGCAATCAGAACGATGGGTTCGTGGTCGTCTTACGCGACATTACGGCGCAGCAGAAACTCGCGACACAGCTCTCCTTTGAAGCGTCGCACGATCCGCTCACGGGTTTAGTCAACCGCCGCAAATTTGAGGAAGTCCTCGCCGAGGCCGTAACGTTTGCACGCCGCGGCGGCGACGCGCACACACTCGCTTTTCTCGATCTCGACCGCTTCAAGGCGATCAACGATCGCTGCGGTCACGCCGTCGGCGACCGCGTGCTGGCGGACATCGCTCGCGTCTTACAGCGGAGTTTGCGGGAACGCGACATTCTCGCGCGGCTCGGGGGCGACGAGTTCGCGGTTCTCTTGCACGGTTGTACGCTCGCGAACGCCCGGCGCGTGCTCGAGAAATTGCGTAAGGCCGTCGACGCCTACGTGATCGAACATAACAACGAACGGTTTTCGGTCGGCGTGAGCATTGGGCTCGCCGCGATCGACCAGACGGCACAGGATCCGGGGGCGAGCCTGGCCGAGGCCGACGCCGCTTGCTACGCTGCAAAGGCGGCCGGGCGCAATCTCATCGTCGGATAGTGTCACGGCCGGTCTGGGTGGGAAAGCGAATGCATGGACTCTCAGAAAAACCAGCCGAGCGCGACCGACGACCGGATCGCGGAGAATCAGTTTCCGGCTCCGGTTGCGCCGGTAACGCGCGATGCGGCACAAACCGAGCCGTCCGGCTTGCCGCCCGGCCATCGCGATGACCGCCGCAGCCCGATCGACAACGTCTTTTACGATCCGGAACCTGAGAAAAGCCGTAAGTGACGTGACCGGCCGCACAGCTCCGCCGGAAAAAATGAAGCTGGGGTTGGCCCGCAAAACAAGGTAAACCAGCACTTTCTTGGAGGCCCCCCCGAGCATGAGCTTCGGGATTCTGTCGTCGACTGCCGCCGCAGCGCAAAGTCCGCTTGCACAGTTCCAATCGGAGCTGTTACATGCGTTTGACGCTGCGTCGAGCGGAAAGCGCATCAATACGGCGGCTGACGACCCGTCGGGCTTAGCGATTTCGCAGTCGCTAACGGCCCAAGCGAACGGCTTCGCCGCGGCCTCGCAGAACGTGCAAGATGCAAACAACGCGCTCAACGTCGCTGACGGCGCGCTGCAGACGACGACTGATTCGCTCAATGCGCTCAACACGCTCGCCGTCCAGGCTTCGAATGATTTGCTCAGCCCTGCCGACCGCGCCGATTTACAGACCGTCGCAAATCAGTTGGTTCAGCAGATCAATTCCGATGCACAAAACGCCACGTTCAACGGCACCCAACTGCTAACGGGCCAGTTCGCCGGCGCGACTCCGGCGACTCCCGCAACGGCGAACGTTACGCAGAATGCATCGCTTGCGGGCGGCGGAAATCTCGTACAGAACGTCAGCGCGTCGCCGACGGCGCAAGCGGGAACGATCACACTTTCGGTCGTGAGCACGGGTTCGGGAACCGCGGTTCAATCATCGTTCACCGATAGTGCGACGGGACAGACGACGGTGCAAAGCACGCTCGCGCAGCCGGACCAGACGATCGTCGTGAACGGCACATCGGTCAGCCTCGGCTCGTTCGGTAGCGGCGATGCGTCGGATACGGCAACCGTTCAAGTTGCCGGCGCGCAAGCCGCGGGTACGGCGTCATCACTCAACGTTCAATCAGGCGCAAGCGAGGGCGCCGTCACGGATTTCACGCTGCCGAATGGTTCGTCGAGCGGCCTATTCCTCGGCGATCTCGACCTGTCGTCGAGTGCATCCGCAACCAACGCTCAAGGTCAAGTAGCGGCCGCCCTCAATAGCGTGGGCAACGCACGCGCGACACTTGGCGCGCAAATCGTCGGCGCCGATCAGCAATTGAACGCAGACGACACCGCCAGCACAAATCTGGTGGCGTCGGCATCGAACATCACCGATCAGGGCATCGGTGCGATCGCGACGGAATTGACGCGGTTGCGCATCCAGCAGCAAATTTCCATCGATACGCTGAACGCCTCGAACGATCAGTTCGGCTTCTTAAACCGCTTTTTCAACATCGGCGCGTAGCACCGGCCGGCGATAAAGCCGGTTGGTTTCTGCTTATGCTGCTGGGCAATTGCGTTGCAAATGATAGCGATACCGCTCTGAGCCGAATGATAGCTTTACGGCATATGTCACCGTTGATACGATGTTGCTGGCGAAGGATCCCGGCATTTGGAAGGTTGGTGTGGAGAGGTTCTGAATCGTGTGAGCCGCGCCCGCAAAGATTGAGAACGGCGCGCGCGACGGGGATGCGAGTTCGACGAAACCGCTTATATTGAGGCTCGTTCCCGGAAGCGTTGAAAAAACGTCCGGTGGCGGCACCGTATTTGATGCGGTCAGCATGATGCGCGCGCATGTGTCGTTTGCAAGGGCGATTGGTTGGAAGGCTCCGGCAATATTCCACCCGCTCTTGTTGACGAAACCGCCGGGGCCGCTATGTGGGGTTGGTGCGTCGCTATCGTTTGCAGTTGCGAAAATACCCGTCGAAAGAGTAGCCGGTCCGAGCGAGGCGCTGACAAATGCGATAGGCGAATCAACAAATGTGTTGAGCGTAAACTGATTGTGATGAACGGATGCGCAAGGCGAGGCTATTCCCAGAACATTGCATTCGGCCGTCCAGCGAGTCGCAAGCCCCGCGCTCAACGACCAACGCACACCGCTGTAACCCTGGCTTGTCGAAAATGTCCCTCCGGCCGCCGCAAGATCCGCTTCGACGGCTGATTGAGGAATAAGCGCCGTTCCGCCGAGAGAATCGGGCAAAGCGGTGGTGGCGACGGCGCTGGAAGCTTGATTTGCTGCAATAAACCCCCGACTCGCTTTGAGAACGATGCCGGTCATGTACACGGGTCGCGGCGTGCACGTCGCTAAAGATAACGACAGCGGTACCGTTAGGGCGGCTGCGAGGTTTCGATATCGTGGAAGGGCATCGCTGTATGAGTAGCCGTTTAGATCGAGAGAAAGCGGCTCGCCGTTTGCCTTACCGATCGGAAGAAATGCGTTCGCATCGCTGGCGAAACCGTGTAAGCCGGGCAATGCGTCTGCCGACGCCTGGTCGGGCGGCGCAAAGTTTACTCCTCGCGAAACATATGAGGTCAGCAGATCGAAGTCGCCGATATCCCCATTCAAGAGCAAGTTCCACTCATTCGGCACGTCGTGTTTTGCGCTGTGCTGATATTGTTGCATAACGTTGATTGTTTGGCCGGCAGCGGTCGCTTGCGTACCGAACTGCAGCGTTATGGGCGAACTCCACGCGTCCTTGCCCGGTGTCGTGGCAAGCGTAAGGACGCTGTCGCTTGCGTGCGTCGATACGGCGGCCATGGCCGGTACCGCGTTCGTGGCGGGCATTGCAGGCGTGACATGATTCGTAACGGTTTGTGCGATCGATCCCTGCAAACGCCCATCACCGCTGAGTGGCGTTTGTAAAATCAGAAAGCCATCGTCGAACATCGTACCGGTAGGAGTCGTGCCGCGTGCAACGCCGGCCAGTGCCGTTGGAATCGTCGGCTGACTCGTGAGAGCAAAATTCCAGGCTACATCGGCACTAACGTTCGCCGGCGCAACCGTGGTTAGATCGAGGATGGATGTAAAAAGATTTGCGTTGGTCGGAACGTTGTTTGGCAGATTGCCCGGCTGAATGTTGGCCTGCGTAGCTAAATTCTCCATGTGCTGCGTTAGCGTCCGGCATAGCATGCAATTTACTTTGATCGTATAGGTGGCATCGAGCGGCGCCAGTTGCGACAGTGATGTGATGGTACTACCGATTGCCCCAGGCATGCGATCGAATCCGGACACATGTAGCGCCAAACCCGACGCGAGCCCGAGGCCTGCGTCGATCTGGACCGGCAAGACTGGCGCCGGCGCTGATGCGACGCCGCCCGGGTTGTTCTGCGCGTGAACGATCGAAGGAGCGAATGCCACCCACGACTCGCATTGCCACGGAGTCGGCGTCGGTGATGCCGGCGGCGCACTTGGCGATGCAACGAAGTGCGGACAGCGCACTTCGCGCGCCGGCGACGGCGAGGGTGCCGGCGCGGAGATAACTACGGCGAGGAACAAACCCAAAACCATATCCACTCCCAAAGACACAGTATTGACGCAGGTAAGTATGCTGGCGCTTGCTCGCTTACCTTCAACCCGCTCGGTGTTGCCGTTCTCGGAGGTGCGCTCGGTCAGGCCAGCGAGGCTGCTAGACTGTAGCGCGCTCTGGTTCGATGGCACCCATTTTCCCGGTACGGTAGTCGTCGAAGGCTTGCACGATTTCGGCTTCGGTGTTCATGACGAATGGGCCGTGCCGAACGATCGGTTCGCCGATCGGTGCACTGGCAAGCACGATGACGTTTGCCGCGGACTGGCCGATCGCATCGAATGCGACACTGCTGCCGTCGTTGTCGAACACGATGAGCTCGTGAGTGCGCGCTTCGCGCGAAGGGGCGACCCGCACGACACCATCGAGGATGTAGCCGAGAACGGTCGTGCCCGCGCGTACCGGAACTTCCGCGCGACGATTTGGTTCGATCGTGAGATGGATGTAATCGGTCGGATGCTGCGTTTGGACGGGTGCGTCGACACCGAAGGCGTGTCCCGCGATGACTTTTGCGACGAATGCACCCTCAGGTGCGCGATACGTCGGGATCGAATCGGCGCGAAGGTCAACGTAGCGCGGGCGTAGGCCCTTGTCGTCGCGCGCGAGGTTGATCCAGATTTGCAATCCGTGTACGCGGCCACCGTTGCGTATGATTTCGTCGGCGGGCATCTCGCGATGAACGACGCCTGCACCCGCGAGCATGTACTGCACGTCGCCGTTGCCGAGCAAGCCGCGGTGACCGAACGAATCGCTGTGCTGGTTTGCCCCGCTGAGCATGTAGGTGATGATCTCGAAACCGCGATGTGGATGGTCGGGTGCGCCGAGTGCTTCGCCCGGTCCGTACTCCGTCGGGCCGAGTTCGTCGAGCAGCAGAAACGGATCGACGTCCATGAGCGCCCGCGTCGGAAACGGGCGGTGAACGAGAAATCCGCCGCCTTCGAGCACGGCGGTGGCGGGGACGGTTTTGCGGACGCTACGGGTTGTCATGTCCTTCTCCATAACCCGCCGGCGGTTGCAACGGTGCCGGGATCGTTAGTGGACGAGATCCGATACGAGGACGAACGTGATGCCTTGCGCTTGAAATTCGGGAATGACGGCGCGCAGGGCATCAAGCGTCGTCGGCCGCGGATGCCCGATTGCAATGGCCGATCCCGTTCGTATCGCAAGCGCCGCGGCTTGGCGCAACTGACCCTCGCTATAGTCGACATCCGCCCGGTTGTCGAGGAACACATCGCGCGCCGCGGTACGTACGCCGTGCTCGGTTGCAACCTGTTGGCCGACGCTTTTTGCATTCGTGCGCGAATCGATGAAGAAGCGCCCGTCTTTGGCAAGTACGGAAATAACGGCGGTCATCACGCGCGCATCCGCAGTCGCCTTACTACCTTCGTGATTGTTCACGCCGGTCGCGAGATCGACATCGGCTAGATCGTGTTCGACCTGTGCGGTGATGGCATCGTCATCCATTTCGGTTGTCACTTTACCGGGTCCGGGGTTCACACCGGACAGCGTTTCCATCGGAAGATGCAACATCACGCCCTTGCCGGCGGAGGCGGCTTCACGCTCGATCGTGTGATTGTAGCGAACGTCCGGTAATATCGACAATGTCAACGCGACGGGCAGCGCGATGAACGCGCGTTCGGTCACGGGCCATTGGCCGCAATCGTCGATGATGATCGCAAGTCGCGGGCCGGACGTTTGCGGCGCCGGCCGAGCGGCCGTCGTGATCGCGGGCGACGGGGACGATAGAGCTGCCGGCGGCAACGTCGGAGCGACCGTCGGCTCAGCGGTCGCGAGTGGCGCGGCGGTTGCGGTGCGGTCTACCTGAGTAGTGGTGCGCGAGGCGCGCTCGGTGTGAGAGCATGCGTAGCCGATTAGCCCGAGTGAAACGGCAAGGATCGACCAGACGGCGATCGTCGGGCCCCGGCCAGGGCGGGTCTTTCTCTTGCGTGCCACGTGCCGACGCGGTTCGCGGCGAGCGACGACTTCACTTTATCGGTGCGGCCTACGGCTCGGCGCCCAGCTGCTTGCTTTGCCTAGTGACAACCGGGCGAGCGGCCGGGAGGAATTTTATTAATAGTAAATCTATCAATGTCGGACAATGCCGGGCAAAAATGCCAATCCGCCGCCGGGTGAGCTGCTTCGGGGGCCGGTCAAGTCCAAGACGGTCTTCCCCGTCCTCATCCTTCATATGCTCGCCGCCGGCCCCGAGCACGGCTTCGGCTTGATGCAGCGAATCGAGGGCATCTGTAACGACTTGCTCGCGGTTAATACGAATACGATTTATCCGCTGCTGCGCCGCCTCGAAGAGCGCGGCTTCATTACCGGCGAGTGGGACCATCCGACCAAACGTGCGCGCCGTCTGTACGAAATCACGCCGGCCGGGCGCGAACGGCTCGGCCGCATCAAGGCGAACATGTTACCGTACCTCGACTATCTGGCGGCGTCCGTCGATCGTCTACGGCGCGAACTGTACGGCAGCGATTCCGAAGTTCGGCCGCCCGTCACGCGACTCGACACCGCAAACCATTCATCAACGTCCACCCGAAGCGCTTAAGAATAGGATCAGGAGAAGATCATGAGCACCTACCGAGCCCCGTTACGCGACATGCAGTTCGTCTTGCGCGAACTCGCCGGCATCGATGACGTCGCCAAGCTTCCCGGATTCGAGGATACGCCCGACGTGCTCGATGCGATTCTTGAAGAAGCGTCGACATTTGCAACCGAAGTGCTCGATCCGATCAACCGCATCGGCGATCAGGGCTGCACCTGGAACGACGGCGTCGTGACGACGCCCAAGGGTTTTAAAGAAGCGTACCATCAGTTCGCCAAAGCAGGTTGGATCGGTTTGCCCGTTTCCACCGAGCACGGCGGCCAAGGCCTGCCGCAACTTCTGCTCGGGCCGACACTCGAGATGTGGAACGGGGCGAATGTTGGTTTCGCGAACGGGCCGTTGCTCAACCAAGGTGCGATCGAAGCGATCGAGTTGTGTGGTTCGCACGAGCAGAAAGAAAAATATATCCCTAAACTCGTGTCCGGCGAGTGGACGGGAACGATGTGTTTGACCGAGCCGCAAGCGGGTTCGGATCTCGCTGCCGTGCGCTCGAAGGCCGTTCCTGACGGCGATCACTACAAGATCAGCGGCCAGAAGATTTTCATCACCTTCGGCGAGCACGACATGGCGCCGAACATCATCCATTTGGTTCTCGCCCGTTTACCGGATGCGCCCGAAGGGACGAAGGGCATTTCACTCTTTATCGTACCGAAGGTGCTCGTCAATGCGGACGGCTCGCTCGGCGAGCGTAACGACGTATACTGTGCCGGCATCGAACATAAGCTGGGCATCAACGGCAATCCGACGTGCACGCTCAACTACGGCGAGAAGGGCGGAGCGATCGGCTACCTCGTCGGCGAGGCGAACCGCGGCCTTGAGTATATGTTCGTGATGATGAATGCCGCACGTTTCAGCGTCGGCGTGCAAGGTTACGCCATCGCCGATCGTGCCTATCATAGTGCGCTCGAATACGCGAAGGTGCGCGTGCAGTCGCGCGAGGTCGCCGGCCGCTCGAAAGAAGCTGCGCCTATCATCAAACATCCCGACGTGCGGCGCATGCTGATGTCGATGAAAGCGCAGATTGAGGCGATGCGCGCGCTCGCGTACGTTTCGGCCGCGGCCCTCGATTTTTCGGTGAAGCATCCTGACGAAAGCGTGCGCAAGCAGAACAAGGCGTTCATCGAATTGATGATTCCGGTCGTTAAAGGTTGGTGCACGGAAACGGCGACGGAGATTTGCTCAACTGCGGTTCAAGTGTTTGGCGGCATGGGGTACATCGAAGAAACCGGCATCGCACAACAGTATCGCGATGTCAAGATCGCTTCGATCTACGAAGGCACGACGGGCATCCAAGCCCTCGACCTGGTCGGACGCAAGCTGATCAAAGACATGGGTACGACTGCAACCACGGTTATCAAGACGATGAAGAAGGCTGCCGCGGTGCTCGACGAATCCGACGCCGACGTTGCAGCAATCAAGGCGCAGCTCAATGCGGGCGTCGATACGCTCGCCGAAGTATCGCAGTGGATCGGCATGAACGCGATGAGCGACTTGAATAAGGCGTTTGCGTGTTCGGTTCCCTATCTTAAACTGTGGGGCATTGTTGCCGGCGGCTGGCAGATGGCGCGCGCGGCGCAAATCTCAGCGGAGAAAATCGCTGCCGGCAGCGGCGACGAATTCTACCGTGCCAAGCTGACCACGGCGCGATTCTATGCCGATCACATCCTCAGTCAGGCGATCTATCTGAAACATCAGATCGTGCAAGGCGCTTCGTCCGTAATGACATTGACCGAAGAGCAGTACGATCTCGACCGCGTATCGTTGGTGACGGCCTAACATGAATCCCAGCCCGAACGGCAACGGCGCGGTCGCCGGGGCCACCTCCATCCAATCGGCTGATCGCGAAGGCATTCGCGTTCTCACGCTCAACAATCCACCGGCCAACGCGATCTCTTTTGCGCTTTCGGCGCAACTCGTCACCGCGATCAATGCTGCGGAGTCGGACCCGAACGTCCGCGGTATCGTCTTCACCGGAGCGAATGGCTTGTTCAGCAACGGTGCCGATATTAACGACTTTAGTACCGAACCAACCGCAGAAACAAGAACTGCGCGCGACGTCATGGCGGCCGTCGAACGAAGCGAGAAAACGTGCGTCGCGGCGATTGACGGCAATGCGCTTGGCGGTGGTTTCGAGCTGGCGTTGGCGTGCGACTATCGCGTCGCGACGAAGCGCGCAAAACTCGGCTTACCGGAAATTAAGCTCGGCCTGTTGCCCGGTGCCGGTGGAACGCAGCGCCTGCCGCGCCTTATCGGCGCGCAAGAGGCGCTGCAACTCATGCTCAAGGGCGACACGATCGGTGCCGAGGATGCCAAGAAGAAGGGCATTCTCGACGAGGTCGTCGACGGCGATCCGGTTGACACGGCGATCGCACTGATTGAAAGGTTTGCGACGACGCAGCCCAAGCGCCGCGTATCCGAAAAGGCGCCGTCGCTCGGCATCGTGGGAATGGGTCTCTTTGCCACGCCGTTCGTCGTGGCGCAAGCGCACAAGATGGTGCCGCCCGAAGACAACGGCGGATTCGCCGCCCACAAACTCATCGATGCCGTCGCGGCATCGCTGGAGCTTGATTTTCCGCACGGGCTGGCGCGCGAAGCGCGGTTGTTTGAGGAACTTATTCGCTCGGCGCCGTCGGCGGCGCTACGGCATCTATTTTTCGCCGAGCGCGAACTCGGCAAGATTCCCGGTCTTCCGCCGGCCGAGCCGCTCGAGATTGCTACGGCCGGCGTGGTTGGAGCGGGCACGATGGGTACGGGCATCGCGATCACCTTTGCCAATGCGGGCATTCCGGTCATCGTCATCGAGCCATCGGACGAACAGATCGAAAAATCGAAGACGATGGTATTCGGTATGTTTGCGCATCAAGTGCAGCGCGGGCGGCTGACGCAAGAAGAAGCCTGGAAGCGCGGCCAATCCATCTCGTGGGAATCCGACTACAACGCGCTAGCCGCGGTGGACATCGCCCTCGAGGCGGTCTTCGAGAACATGGATGTCAAGAAGCAAGTCTTCTCCAAGCTCGATGCGATTTGCAAACCCGAGGCGATCCTTGCGTCGAATACCTCTACTCTGGACATCGACGCGATTGCCGCAATGACGAAGCGCCCCGATAAAGTCGTCGGCTTACATTTCTTCGCGCCCGCGAACATCATGAAGCTGCTCGAAATCGTCCGCGGCAAAGACACATCCGCGCAAACCCTCGCTACTTCGGTCAAGCTCGGCAAGGCTCTACGCAAAGTCGCGGTCGTCTCTGCCAATGCGTTTGGTTTTATCGGGAACCGGATGTTCTTCGATTACTCGCGTGAGGCCGTGTATTTGCTTGAAGAGGGCATTTCTCCGTCGCGGATCGATCGCGTCATGAAGAACTTTGGCTTTGCGATGGGCCCGTTCGCGACGTTCGATCTGTCGGGTGTCGATGTGTTCTGGCACATTCAGCAAGAACGCAAAGAAGCGCTCGGGCAAAAACGGACCGACATCATTGACCGCATGTACGAAGCGAAACGCTGGGGTCAAAAGACCGGCCTGGGCTTCTACAAATACGAGAAGGGCAATCGCGAGCCGATTGCCGATCCTGAATTCGAGAAGATGATCGCCGAAGCGGCCGCTAAAGCCGGCGTCAAGCCGCGAAATGTGTCGGACGAGGAGATCCTGCAGCGGTTGACGTTTGCGCTCGCTAATGTTGGTGCCGATTTGCTCGACAAAGAGATCGCGCTGCGGCCGGGCGATGAAGACATCGTCTATATTTACGGCTACGGTTTCCCGCCGCATCACGGCGGACCGATGTGGTACGCCGACGAGGTCGGTGTCGCCGCGGTGTATGAAACCGTCAAGAAATTCGGTTGGCAGCCGTCACCGCTACTCGAGCGCATCGCGACGAACGGCGGCACATTCGCAGACTATCGCAAGGAGTTGGCTCATGCCTGAGGCGGTTATCGTCTCGGCCGCGCGCACGCCGATCGGCAGAGCGTATCGCGGCGCATTCAATCAAACCCACGGCGCAACGATGGCGGGTCACGTCGTTAAACACGCCGCCGAGCGCGCGGGCGTCGACCCCGCCGAAGTTGAAGACGTCATCCTCGGCGTGGGACTACCCGAAGGCGCGACCGGCCACAATCTCGGCCGCAATGCTGCGCTGCGCGCGGAATTTCCGATACGCGTGCCGGGCACCACGATCAATCGCTACTGTGGTTCGGGATTGCAGGCGATCTCAACGGCGGCGGGGCGTATCGTAACGGACGGCGCGAAAGTGATCGTTGCCGGGGGCTGCGAGTCGATTTCGATGGTGCAGAACGATCTGCACATGAAGGGCTTTACCGAGGAATGGCTGCTGCGCCATACTCCCGACGTGTTCATGCCGATGTTGCAAACGGCGGATAATGTTGCCAAACACTACAAGATATCGCGCGAGACGCAGGACGAGTACTCGTTCCAAAGCCAGCAGCGCACGGCCGCCGCCCAAGCCGCGGGCAGGTTCGATGCCGAGATCGTGCCGCTGGCTACGTGGAAGTATGTCGACGACAAGACCACCAATACCGTACGCGAAGAGCGCGTAACGCTCATGAAGGACGAGGGTAACCGCCCGGACACAACGCTCGAAGGTCTTCTCGCACTCAAGGGAGTCCTTTCGAAAGAGTCGTCGATCACCGCCGGGAACTCATCGCAACTTTCCGACGGCGCAGCCGCAGTGGTCGTCATGGATTCCAAACTTGCCGAGCAGCGTAACCTTAAACCACTAGGTATCTACCGTGGTATGGTCGTCGTCGGCTGCGATCCAGGCGAAATGGGCATCGGTCCGGCGCTTGCCGTGCCGGAGCTGCTCAAGCGCCACAACCTAAAGATCGACGACATCGGTCTGTGGGAACTCAATGAGGCATTCGCCGTGCAGACCGTCTACTGCCGCGATGTGCTGGGTATCCCGCAAGAGCGCCTAAACGTCGACGGCGGCGCAATCTCGATCGGCCATCCATACGGCGTCAGTGGCGCGCGCATGACGATGCACGCTCTGATCGAAGGCAAGCGCCGCAACGTGAAGCATGTCGTGGTAACGATGTGCATCGGCGGCGGAATGGGCGCAGCGGGTTTGTTCGAAGTTGCCTAATACAAGCAGCGTGACGCAAGACTAATCGAAAGGAGCGAAGGGTGCGTCCGCGCGCTCTTGTGCGCGCCCGCGAGCTTCAATTTGTTTAAGCTCGCGCCTTATCGCTTGAGATCGTAGACGCCGCTGGGGCCGGCGACGATGATCGTGTGAGCGATGTCGAAGAAGAGGCCGGTCGCGACGACTCCGTGGATCTTACGCAGCTCCTGATCAAGCTCACGCGGATTTGCGATTGTACCGAAAGCGCAGTCGAGAAGCACGTTTCCGTTATCCGTGCGAAATGCCGTGCCTCCTCGTTGGGTGATGGGTACCCCGGGCATGCATCGCGTGATCTCGCGCTGTACCCACGGGAGCGCGTATGGCACAACTTCGACCGGCGTGGGAAACTCGCCGAGTTGTTTGACGATTTTGCGTTCGTCGACGACCACGATGAACCGTTCGGCGGCGAGGGCGACCGATTTCTCGCGGAAGAGTGCGCCGCCGCCGCCCTTGGTGAGCGCGAAGTCCGGGGCGACTTCGTCGGCTCCGTCGATCGCGATGGCCATATCGCCATCGAGCAGGCCGACAAGCGGGATACGCAGTTCGGCACAGAGTGCTTCCGTCGCGCTCGAGGTCGCTACGGCAACAATCGCTTCACCGCCGGCGACGCGCTCGCCCACGCGGCGAATCGCCCAGAGTGCTGTCGATCCCGTACCAAGCCCGACACACATTCCGTCGCGCACGTAGCGGTCGACGGCGGCCTCGCCAGCCGCACGTTTTTGAGCTTCGACGCCTTCGTCCATGATTGCGCGCCTTCGCCGTATCCAGAAGAAACGCCCGCGCGCTGCGTTTTTGCGCATATCACAGGTGTCTTATAAGGAAGAAGTGGGATTTGCATCACATCTCGTCAAGTGACGAGGCTCGGAAGTTGAAAACACAGTTCACTATTAAAAATTGTTAATTTTTGTCGCGGTATTCTGCAACAAGGTACGTGCGCAATCGAACTGCGTGCCAAATCGTCATGGTCGTGGGATCTTCTTTACGTTGTGCTTACGTTCTTTGCTGAAGATGAATGCTGGCGACCCCGAGTATCAGAAAGAGCATGCCGTCACCGATCTTCTGTTGCGTGGCGCGCTGTGAATTTCAACGCCGTGGTTGGCACGGACGCCACAAAAAGGGAATCAATGTACCGCATCGCGCTCATCGGACTGTCTGGCCTATTCGCATTGTCCGCGTGCAGCGGCGGTAGCTTCAACCCGGCGGCATCTTCGGCGGGCAGGTCGACGACCACATCCGCGTTTGCGGCCGAGCCATACGCCATGCCCGTCACGACGAGCACCGTCGCACAGGCTGCTGAACGGGCGGCGAAAGCGTCGCAGCGCGCCTCAAAAGATTACGGCGGCGGTCTTCCAACGATTACGGGCATTCTCGATTTCGTTGACGCGCCAAAATTCGGATCGGCCGATAAAGTCAATCTTGCAATCATCGGCGTTGACGCGATGAGTGCGGGAACGGCATACCCCCTCGTCATGTACGACAAGGCTGTCGTGGTAAATGCGTTAGACTTCAAGCAGTCGGCGCTCGAGCTCGGCAGCAATGATATTCCGGCGCTCGCGTATGATGGTTTGCGCTTAATGGTCGATCCCTCGCAGAGCAGCGTCGTGGTCAACGGCCAGACGTATCCGATGATTTTTGGGACCTATGCTGCGTATTCTCACGCCTTCCAACCGGCTGGAACGGCCACGCTGGCAACCGTCGATTTTACAATGCCGTTCAGCGCGACCTCTGGCAGCATCCAGCTAATCATGGACTTCGATGCCTATCAGTCCGTTGACATCGTGCACAACGTGGCTCAAGTCGCACCTGCGATCCACGGGACGCCGTATCAGCAAGCCGGCGTCATCACGGGCACGATCGTCAATAATACGGGCGGACCCGTCGGGAGTGCCACGGTTCAGGCGATTGCTGCCGACGGCTCGATTGCGGCAACGACCGCGACACTGGCTACGGACGGTAGCTTCGAGCTGCACGGAATCGCCGGCGGCACGTATCAGATCGTCGTCGCCAACAGCTTCGTAACGCAATCGGGAGTGACTGTTACGGCACAGGCGGCGGACTCGGGGGCACCCCTCCCACTGACCGTGGTCGTCCCGAGCGGGTACCGCGTTAGCATAGGCAGCATCCGAGACTAAATCCCTTGCTGACCCCCCGCTCCCGATTGTATCGCCACCTAAGAGGGCCGCTCGCTTGAGCGGCTTTCTCTGTATACCCGCCGCCGGGAACATCAGGACGCTGCTAGGTACGAAAGGCAACGTGACGTGGCGCAAACGGTCACAATAGTGGCACCTTCTTTACACTCTGCACACAAACCAATGTGAAGATTGTCTGACACGACTCCGACTATTAAGTTAGTGTGTTGCGTCGCTATTCTAGGCGACACGGCCGCAGGGTGTGTAGAGCCATAGCTCCGTAAAAAATGTCCGCGGCGTACCACAATTTCGCCGTGGCTGAGCTTTCGTGCGGCTCAATGCCGACATACGCGCTGTAAGTAAGAAAAGGAAATCAATCGAATGAATCGCATCGCTCTTGTGACCATCGCCGGGATCTTCGCCCTCTCGGCCTGCAGCGGCGGCGGTTCAACGGCGGGCCACACGTCCGTGCAACCTTCTTCAGCGCGTTCCATTAAGATGGCTCCGTATCAGATACCCACCACGACCAGCGCGGCGGCACAGGCCTCCGAAAAGGCGGCCAAGGCGAAGAAGAAGCCGCTAGATGATTGCGACCCGAATAACGACTATGGCGGCGGTGCTCCCGATATCACAGGGGATCTAGACTTCCTCGACGCGCCGAACTTTGGTCCAGGTGCGCAGATCAACCTCGCGATCGTCGGCGTAAATGCGATTTCTAACGGAAGCGCCTACAGCCTGGTAACTTATGACACGGCAGTCGTTATCAATACCCTCGACTTCCAGCGCCAGTCGCTTAGCCTCGGCAGCAATTCCATTCCGGCGATTGCGTACGACGGACTGCAGATCGTGATCGATCCGAGCCAAAGCTCAGTGGTGTCGAACGGGCAGACGTATCCGATGACGTTCGGAACCTTCAATCCGCAAACGTTCGCGTTCCAACCGTCGGCTGCGGGGATCCAAAGTATCAATTTCTCGGTGCCGTTCAACGGCTCACAGGGCAACGTGCATCTGCTAATGGACTTTAACGGTGTGGATTCCATAGCGCTGGTCAACGGTGTCGCTCAGGTAAGCCCGGCTTTGATCGGGGCGAACGCGGCGAATTCCGCGGTCATCGGCGGCAGCGTGGTGAATAATGCCGGCGCGCCAGTCGTGAACGCGACGATCCAAGCGCTCAATGCGGACGGCTCAGTCGCCGCGACGACAGTCAGCGCAAATGACGGCAGCTTCGAGCTGCACGCGATCAACGCCGGTAACTATCAAGTCGTCGTCTCCAACTCCTTCGTGCCGGTCAGCGGACAGACGGTCTCAGCGATCGGCGCCGACGGGGCGGCCCCACTCACTGCCATCCCGGTTTCGGTACCGGCCGGTTATCGCGCGGACCTCGGACAGATTCAAGACTAACTCCCGCGGCCACTTGCTCACTATGAAGCTAACTTCGGGAGTTAGACGATGTTGACGGAGATCGCGGATCTTCGGAAAACCTTGGAGGCAGCGCGTAAAGCGCTGGCCGAGGCCCGATGGGATGCGTCGATGGACCATCTTCGTGGATGCGAAGATTGGCCCATCGAAATTGCCGAACACGCAGTGCTAGTACATGCCGACGCGTTGACGCGCCGGGATGCGGCGACGGCGCTGGCATGGCTTGCCGCGACACAAGATATTGTTGATTCGGAAGAGGCTCGCTTCGAGCGCGAGTTGCTTACCGGTCGTGCATATGCCAACGTTCGCAATTTCGATGCGGCAGCGGCTCGGTTCGAGCGCGCCCGTTTGCTGGTTGACCGAGTGGAAAATGGTGGACCGCGGCTAGCGTATCACACAGCACGTCTAAGATGGTTCAGGCAAGAAGCCAAGCCGGACGATGCGGATATGATGCTCGCGATCACGAATCCAGATCCGACCGGCCGTGCCGCAGCGTACTCCGTTCGCGCGTGGGCGTACGGATCGACATTTAACTTCCCAGCAATGATCGCTGACCTGTGCAGTGCGCTCGACACCGCCGAAGACGTCAACTACAAGTGCGACGTCGGCACGTTGGCAGGGATCGTGCATTCCTTAGCGCAGACGGCGTTTGAGACGGCACATCCAGAAGGGTTAGCGGTGGCTCGTCGTGCGTGCGAAGGTCTGCGCTGGACGGACGATGTTCGGCCCGCACGCTTTAAGACACTACGCGCGCTGGGCTACGACGCGTTCATGCGTGGCGATACGGCTCGCGCGCAGTGGTTGTTCCGCGATGCATCGACGGCTGCGCCGAACCCGGCATATCAGACAATGGCGCATTTGGATCGTGCATACGTCGCTCGTATTGGTCGAAACGAAGCATGGGCGCTCAACGAACTCGACGATGCGCTGCGGATTGCTCGCGGTGTGGCGTGGGGCCAAACCTTCGGTGAAGAGCGGGTTGCTTTAGTGACGTTAGCCGTCCTTTTAGCGCCGATCGACCCGGCTGAAGCACAAAAATATGCCGCAACGTACTCGCTGCTCGGCGTTGAGAGCGTCGCTCCATCGCTCGCGCTGACCAAAGCGCCGAACTTTGTGGCTGCCGAGCGTTACGCCCTTGCCCGAATTGCGCAAACGCTAGGTGATCGGGAATCAGCTCAGGGCAATTATCTCAAGGCGTACAGCGTGTTTGCCGAGATGGGGTACCACTACCAAGCGATGCTCGTTGCCTCAGCCATGGCCGAACTGAGTGGTGAAGCGATTTGGTCAGAGCGTACGCGCGAACACCTCGCGCACTATCCCGGTTGCCCATTTTCGGCGCAGGCACCGGAAAATGGTTTGCGTAACGATCCGGTCCTCGAATCGCTCACGCCTTTGCAACGGCAGCTCGCGCGTGCGCACTGGTCCGGAATGGACGTGGACCAGCTCTCGCAGCGCTTCAGTCGCAGTCTCTATACTGTCGAACGGCACGTTGCCGATATCTACGCGGCCTTCGGGGTCACCTCAGCTGGAGGATTACGGGACCAAGCACTTAGTAGGGGAATCGCGTGATCACAGCGGTTGCCGTGGCGGCTTTTGCCGCCGCGCTGATCGCCATCCTCACTCAACGACGCAAGAACGCAATCCTTCGTGCGTCACTTCGTCATGCTAAAGCGACCGCCGACGATCAAACCGAGCGGCGTTACACGCTGCTCGAGGCGATTCCCGACGGTATCTACAGCGTCGATGCGAACCTTTGCGTGACGCATGTAAACGAAGAAGCGGAACGTCTATTACATTCGGATGCCGGAGTGATGGTTGGGCGCGATCTCAAAACCATCCTCGACCCGCTCGGCTCGGATTTGATTCCCGAGATACAACGTGCACAGGCGTCCGGTAAACCGTTGTCGCGTGTTGCGTACTTCGGATCCGTTGGCTGGTGGATCGAAATTCGCATCAAACCGGCGGAGAACGAAACCATCGTGTACTTGCGCGACGTGACCGTGCGCAAAGGTGCCGAAGCGCGGTTGCTCGAGAGCGAGAGTCGGCTGCGCATGCTGATGGAGCAAATACCAGCCGTTCTTTGGAGCGCCGATCGCCTCGGGCGCTTCGTTTCATTGTCAGGTGCGGGCCTCGCGGCACTTAAACTGCGCGAGAGCGAAATGCTGGGCCGTGCCTGCTCGTCGCTACTGGGCGGCGACGAAGCCGTGCAATCGCTCGTTTCGGTTTTCGCCGGTACGCCGGTGCAATTCGAGTCGGCCAGCGGCAAGCATTGGCTGCGCCATCACGTCGAGCCGTTGCGCGGTTCGGACGGCGTCGTCATCGGCGCGGTCGGCGTTACGCTGGACATCTCCGAGATCAAGCAGACCCAGGACAAACTCGAGATTGCCGCGCGGCGTGACGCGCTCACCGGGTTGCCGAACCGCTTCGCGCTCGAAGAATCACTTGCCGCCGCGCTACAGGCGAAGCCGGGCGCCGGTCATCCACGCGTCTCAGCGGTGCTTTTCGTCGATCTCGACCGTTTCAAGAATATCAACGACACGCTCGGTCACCGGATGGGTGACGAAGTACTACGCGTGGTCGCGGACCGCTTGCGCGCAAGCATCGGTGCCGGCGATATCATCGCCCGCCCCGGCGGCGACGAATTCATCATGGTGCTGCGTTCGGTGAATTCGCCGGATGATGTCGGCGCCATCGCCGCGCGTCTGTTGCGGCGTTTCAACGAGCCGATCGTGTTCGACGGACATCAACTCTTCGTCACGGCCAGCATCGGCGCGGCACTGTGTCCGCAACACGGCGCGAGTGCCGAGGAATTGATCAAGAACGCCGACGCGGCAATGTACCGCGCAAAAGCCGCCGGCCGCGGCACGTTCTCGTTTTACGACACGGCGATCGAGGCCGATGCGCGCGAACGGCTCCAGGTCGAAAACGACCTGCGCGGCGCGCTCCTGCGCGACGAGCTGCGCGTGCTGTATCAACCGATTATCAGTGTCTCTAGCGGGCGCATTATGGGTTGCGAAGCACTGCTGCGCTGGACGCATCCGGTGCGTGGCGAAGTCGCGCCGGGAACGTTCATCAGTATCGCCGAGGAGAGCGGCCTCATCTCGGATATCACGCGCTTCGTTTTGCGCCGCGCATGCACGTTCGGCGCATCGGTTCGCGAAACGCGTTCGGACTTCCGGATCACGGTCAACCTGTCGCCGACCGACCTGCGCGAGACCGACATCGTATCGATCGTGCGCGAACAGCTGCTGCGCTCCGGCCTTCCTGCCGACGGACTCGAAATCGAAGTAACCGAGAACGTATTGCTCGACGACGCGGCGATCGTTGCACTCAACGCGTTGCGCGCGCTCGGCGTACGGATCGCCGTCGATGATTTCGGTATTGCATACAATTCACTCTTGTATGTGAAGCGCTTACCGATCACATCACTTAAAATCGACCGCTCGTTCGTGCGCGATGTCGCGCGCGATCATTTCGATCAGGCGATTGTCAAAGCGATCGTCACCTTGGGAACGACGCTCGGGCTGACCGTCATTGCCGAAGGCATCGAATCAGAAGCACAGTGGGACTTCGTGACCGAACTCGGGTGCGACCAAGCCCAAGGTTTCCGATTCAGCCATCCCATCGAATCGCATGCGGTCGAAGCGATGCTGCTTGCACCGCCCGACTTTGTCTCCTTAGGAAAATCCGCCTAAACAAATTCCGCGATTCTGGGATTGGACTCCCCCATTCGGTAGTCGCCTGTGGTTACACGAAAAGGCACGATTCGCGCGCCCGGTGAACGGCGTTTCGAAGCGAATATGGCACTTCTCGCGACGCGTATGAATGCGCGGCCCCTGCTCGTTACCGCGGCAATTCTCGCGGCCATCGTACCGTTGCTCGTTGGAGCGGTCTATTTGGTGCAGAACGTTGCCAACCAAGCACTCGTGGTTCAGCGCGAGGTTCGATCCGCGCGGCTGCTTGAAGAGCAAGCGCTGGTGTTGCAGATCGACGAAGAGACCGGCATGCGCGGCTATGCGGCCACCCGTGAGCGGCTGTTCCTCGAACCGTATAACGCGGCCGTCGGACGCCTGCCCGAAACGCTATCCTCGTTGCACCGCGTTCTGACGACGCTCGAATTGCCCGATGCCGCGACGGAGACCGATGCGGCCGCCGCGACCAACAAGCAGTGGCTTAGATCGATCGCGGCGCCCGTTATACGCAATCCGGCACAAGAACATAACGCCTTGCAACTTCGCGGGAAACAGCTCGTCGACCGGTTTCGCGCACGGCTGGCTACGATTGCGACGCTGCTCGCAAATCGCCAAGCGGTGACGGACGGGCTGACGGTTGCCGCGGTGAATCGGATCCTCATCGTGGGCCTGGCGGGGGTGTCCGGCATTGTCGTGCTTGCACTGGCTTTCGGCGCGCGCCAGGCTCAACTTGTTCGCCGCTTGGAAGAGTCGGAGCTGCTTGCAGCGCAGACGCGCCGAGTGCGCGAGTTTCAAACCCTTGGCCGAGCGATGGAGCAGATGCTGTGGACCGCGCGTCCTGACGGGGTCATCGACTACTATAGCGAGCGCTGGTCGGAATACTCGGGCTTTCCCGCGGGCGCACTTGCCTCGGAAGGCTGGACGTCGCTCGTGCACCCCGATGACGTTCCAGCGGTTGAGGCGTGGCGTGCTGCGCTGCGCGACGCGACGCCGCTCACGCTCGACAACCGGCTGCGCCGCCACGACGGCAGTTATCGCTGGCACCGCCATCGGATGCTGCCGATACGCGATACACGCGGTGAGGTAACCGCTTGGTTCGCGACGTCAAGCGATATCGAAGAGCAGAAACATGAAGTCGCAACACTTCGAGCCGCGTATGACGCGGAGAAGCGTATCGCCGACACACTGCAAGAAGCGCTATTGCAGCAGGCCTTGCCGACGGTCGCCGGCCTCTGGTTTTCGGCTACCTATGTGCCGGCATCGGACGAAGCGAAAGTTGGCGGCGATTGGTATGATGCACTCAAATTGCCCGACGGCCGCATCTTCTTTTCGATGGGCGATGTCGCGGGACACGGGCTTGAAGCAGCGATCGTCATGAGCCGCGCGCGCCAGGCCATTATCTCTGCGGCCTTGCACGAGGTCGATCCCGCAATCGTTCTGACGCGCGCAAATGCGACACTGCTCGTTCAAAATACACGAATGGTGACCGCCGTCTGCGGCTACATCGATCCGGCGACCTTTGGCCTCGCATACGCGAGCGCGGGCCATCCGCCGCCGATTTTGATTGAGCCCGGCCGTGCTCCACAACTGCTGCAAACCGGCGGCTTGCCGCTCGCCGTCATGCAGTCCGTAACCTATCGCAGCCAGCGGGTCAACGTTGCACCCGGTTCGATGCTCGTCTTGTATACGGACGGTGCGGTGGAACATTCGCGCGATGCGTTGGAAGGGGAAAGCATTCTGCTCGCTGCCGCCTCGCAGGCAATGGATGCCGCTGCCGGCGTTCGGGCCGAAGCGATTCACGAGACAATTTTCGCAACGCGAACGGTGAGCGACGACGTCGCGATCATGACCGTCGCATTCGGTACCGAAATGGTATTGCCCGAAGCAATCGCGCAAGATCTCGTCTCGCTCGGTTCGCGATCGCGACCGGCGCGCCGCGTCATCAGCAGCCCGCCACCGGAGCTTGCGCGGGTGGCCTGGGGATGAACGACAAGAACGCCGTCGATGTTATTTCGCTCGCCGGGGAACTCGACATCGGCCGTAAACAAGAGGTTCGCGATGCCTTGGAAGTGCGCGGGCCCGGGTCGCCGTTGCTGGTCGACTTTTCTGATGTCACCTACGCTGATTCAACGGTGATCGCGGAGTTATTGCGCTTTCGCAAC
>Ga0302324_100001438_pt1 | contig 57943 bp, 39 predicted proteins | sample Palsa_T0_1_FD_201949 | JGI IMG/M metagenome (GOLD analysis project Ga0302324, IMG submission 201949) | Peat permafrost microbial communities from Stordalen Mire near Abisko, Sweden - Palsa_T0_1 | ecosystem: Environmental > Terrestrial > Soil > Palsa > Peat permafrost | place: Sweden: Abisko...
TGTGCGGAGTGATCGATCCGGTCTTCGCCAGCACCATGCCGCGCTCGACATCTTCTTTCGCAATGCCGCGCAGCAGAAGTCCGGCGTTGTCTCCCGCCATACCTTCGTCGAGTTGCTTCTTGAACATTTCGACGCCGGTCACCACCGTCTTACGGGTGTCGCGGAAGCCGACGATTTCCACTTCTTCGCCAACCTTCACCTTCCCGCGCTCGATTCTTCCGGTCACGACCGTGCCGCGTCCTTGAATCGAGAAAATATCTTCAATCGGCATCAGGAACGGCTTGTCCAGTTCGCGCGCCGGCTGAGGAATATACTTATCCACCGCCGCCATCAACTCGTCGACCTGCGCTTCCGCCTTGGCTTCGCCGTTCAGCGCGCCCAGTGCGGACACCCGCACCACCGGAACATCGTCGCCGGGGAACTTGTACGACTTCAGCAACTCGCGTACTTCAAGCTCAACGAGCTCAAGCAACTCCGGATCATCGACTGCATCGACTTTATTTAACGCGACGACGAGATACGGCACACCCACCTGCCGCGCCAGCAGCACGTGTTCGCGGGTCTGCGGCATCGGACCGTCCGTCGCCGCCACCACCAGAATGCCGCCATCCATCTGCGCCGCGCCCGTGATCATGTTCTTGATGTAATCCGCGTGGCCCGGGCAATCGACGTGCGCGTAGTGCCGGTTCGCCGTCTCATACTCGACGTGCGCCGTGGCAATGGTTATGCCGCGCGCTTTTTCTTCCGGCGCGTTATCGATCGAGTCAAACGACCGGAACGTGTTCTTCGGATTGTGCTTCGACAATACCTTGGTGATGGCCGCCGTCAGCGTGGTCTTGCCATGATCGATGTGACCAATCGTCCCTACGTTGCAGTGCGGCTTGGTGCGGTCAAATTTTTCTTTCGCCATAACTCAGCTCTTAGCTCCTAGCTTCTAGCTCAAAACCCGTTTAAAACTACTTCGCCGTGCCTTGCACCTTCGCAATGATTTCCTCCGACACGGATCTCGGAGCCTCCTCATAGCGCGCAAAGTGCATCGAATATTCCGCACGCCCCTGCGTCGAAGAACGCATGTGGGTCGCGTAACCAAACATCTCCGCCAACGGCACGATCGCCTTGATCACCTGCGAACCCGCGCGGTGCTCCATGCCTTCAATGCGTCCGCGACGCGAACTCAGGTCGCCCATGATCGTGCCCGCATAATCTTCCGGCGTGACCACTTCGACCGCCATCACCGGCTCCAGCAGCACCGGAGAAGCCTTGCGGGCGGCTTCCTTGAATGCCATCGAACCGGCAATCTTGAACGCCATTTCGTTCGAGTCGACATCGTGATAGCTGCCGTCATACAGCGTCGCCTTCACATCGACCATCGGATAGCCCGCGAGAATGCCGCCTTCGAGCGCCTCGCGAATACCCTGATCGATCGGCTTGATGAACTCTTTCGGCACCGACCCGCCTTTGACATCATTGACGAACTCGTAACCCAAGCCAGGCGGTTGCGGGTCGAGATAAATCTTGGCGTGCCCGTATTGTCCCTTGCCGCCGGTCTGGCGAATGTATTTGCCTTCCGCCTCGGAATGCTTGCGGATGGTCTCGCGATACGCCACCTGCGGCTTGCCGACATTGGCCTCGACTTTGTATTCGCGCATCATGCGGTCGACGATGATTTCCAGATGCAACTCGCCCATGCCGCTGATGATGGTCTGCCCGCTGTCGGGATCGGTATGAACTTTAAAAGTAGGATCTTCCTGGGCGAGGCGGTTCAACGCCAGGCCCATCTTTTCCTGGTCGGCTTTGGTCTTCGGCTCGACCGCGACCGAAATCACCGGCACCGCAAACGTAATCGACTCGAGCGCAATCGGATGATCTTCGTCGCAAATGGTGTCGCCGGTCGAGACGTTCTTCAAACCCACCGCCGCGCAAATGTCGCCCGCGAGGATCTCTGAGATTTCTTCGCGCTTGTTGGCGTGCATCTTCATTAAGCGCCCGATGCGCTCGGTCTTGGTGGTGCGCACGTTCTGCACCGAGTCCCCCGTCTTCAACTGCCCGGAGTACACGCGGATAAAAATCAATTGGCCGACAAACGGGTCCGCCATGATCTTGAAGGCCAGGGCAGAGAAGGGCTCTTTGTCATCCGCTTTGCGGACAATCGCTTCGCCATTGTCGGGATTCGTACCCTTGGTCACGCCCACATCGAGCGGCGACGGCAGGTAGTCTACAACCGCGTCCAGCAGAGGCTGCACACCCTTGTTCTTGAATGACGTTCCCACCACAACCGGGAATACCTTCAGCCCAATGGTCGACTTGCGCAGCGACTTTTTCAGTTCGTCGGCGGTAATTTCTTCGCCTTCCAGAAACTTGTGCAGCATGTCGTCATCGTTCTCGGCGACCGTCTCGACCAGCTGCGCCCGAAAGGCTTCCGCCTTCTTTTTCAGATTTTCGGGAATTTCTTCGACCACATATTCCGCGCCCATGGTCTCGTCTTTCCAGACAATCGCCTTCATGGTGATCAAGTCAACCACTCCCACGAAGTTCGCTTCTTGTCCGATGGGAATCTGAATCGCGATGGGCTTGGCGCTCAGGCGCTTGCGGATGGTATCGACGGCGTGCTCGAAATCCGCACCCATCTTGTCAATCTTGTTGATGAAACAAATTCGAGGGACACCGTACTTATCGGCCTGACGCCAGACTTTTTCCGACTGCGGCTGCACTCCGTGTACCGCGTCAAACACCGCAACAGCGCCGTCCAGTACGCGTAACGACCGCTCGACTTCCGCCGTGAAATCGACGTGGCCGGGGGTATCAATAATATTGATGCGAATATCGCGCCAGGTGCAAGTCGTGGCGGCGGAGGTAATCGTGATGCCGCGCTCCTGCTCCTGCTCCATCCAGTCCATGGTGGCCGTGCCTTCGTGCACCTCTCCGATGCGGTGCGTCTTTCCCGTATAGAACAGGATGCGCTCCGTCGTAGTGGTCTTTCCGGCATCAATGTGGGCCATGATGCCGATGTTTCTGCAGCGTTCTAATGGGACTGTTCTGGGCACGACGTCCTAACTCTTTCTGGGGCTCTTGAAATTCGCTCTTGGCTTTTGGCTCTTGGCCTTTGGCTAAATCAGCTCTGGGCAAGCCAAGAGCTAAAAGCCAAGAGCCAACAGCGATCCTTCTACCACCGGTAATGCGCGAACGCCTTATTGGCTTCCGCCATGCGGTGTACATCTTCTTTTTTCTTGATGGCTGCTCCCTTACCGGCAGCAGCATCCAGCAATTCATTGGTCAGCTTCTCGACCATTCCCTTTTCACCGCGGGACCGGGCATAGGTAATCAGCCACCGAATCCCAAGCGAAGTGCGGCGGTCGGCATTCACTTCGACCGGCACTTGATAGTTCGCTCCACCGACGCGCCGCGTCTTTACTTCGAGCAGCGGCTTGGCGTTCTCGACCGCCTTCTTGAACAGCTTCAGAGCTTCGTCACCGCCCTTTTCCTGCACCTTCGCCAACGCTTCATAGAAGATGCCTTCGGCGGTCGAGCGCTTGCCCTGCCACATCATCGAGTTAATAAACTTCGTCACCAGATCCGACTGATAGACGGCATCGGCCGGGACGGTCCGCTTGGCGATATGTCCTTTTCTTGGCATGAATCAGTCCTTAAGCCTTCTTCGGGCGCTTCGCGCCGTACTTCGAACGCCCCTGCATGCGGCCGGCGACGCCCACCGCGTCCAGCGTGCCGCGAATCACGTGATAGCGCACCCCTGGCAAATCCTTCACTCGGCCCCCGCGGATCAGCACAATTGAGTGCTCCTGCAGATTGTGGCCGACGCCGGGAATATAGGTCGTCACTTCAATCCCATTCGTCAGCCTCACGCGCGCCACCTTGCGCAAGGCCGAGTTCGGCTTCTTCGGAGTCTGCGTGTACACGCGGGTACAAACCCCGCGCTTCTGCGGACATCCCTGCAACGCAGGGCTCGCCGTCTTGTAACGGGGCCGCTTTCGGCCCTGGGCCACTAACTGGTTAAACGTAGGCACGCTTCGTCACTCCTCAGCCGCGCAAACATCCTGCCTCAACGCACAGGCGGCGCAGCTTGAAATCCTGCCGCAATCCTGATCTGCTCAATTCTGAGCTAGACGCGCATCCGTAGGCATGGCCGGCTCATATTCAGCAAAACCAGAGCCAACCATTACTTCTCGCCGCGAAAGTTCGCTTCCGCAAACCGCGCCAGAGAGATTCTGGATTCCCTTAAGACCTACGCTTCACGCTGCCGACGGTGGCGCCCGGCCAAAACTCCGGGGGCACTCCGTTTCGTCAGCCTTGCCCTGCATATCCTCCCACAAAAGGGCGGAAGGCACCGCAGGAACGTTTCAGCGAGGAAAATCTCCGAACTTGCTCCGTCCGGAAACGCATTTCTCTTAGTCTATCGCCTTGCTGCAGGTCATCTGTGCACACAATCACACAGCGCAACCGACAGCATACTGCAAGCTTGGATGTACTCGCGGAACGAAACTACTATAGCAAGTCCTTGCAAACATCGTCAACCCGTCTTTTTGCATCCCACTGGCACAGGGACTGGAACGCAAGGCGAACCATGGTTGGGCGAATGGTTGGGCGAATGGTTGCGTGAATAGAGCAAGCGCATTCCCGCGAGAGATCCTTCGCAAAGAACACTCAGGATCTCGGCAGGAGGCTCCCGCGCGCAAAGGACGCGCGCTCACGCCTCCTAGGCACCTCGACTTGCTGATTCCGTCTCCAGCCTCTACACTACAAGTTTTCCAATTCATTCGATGACTCGTGCTGCGCAACGTCGGGGCGCGGAGCTAGGATAGCGCTCTGTGACAACTATCAAAAGAGGGGTGCATGGGTAGGTCGCATTCGAACGCGTTACGGTTGGCGGTTGCAATCCTTTGTATGTGGAGCATCAGCGGCTGTGGCAAAAAGACCACGGCTGGCGGTCCAATCTTTCCCGGAAGAGTCAACCTGATCCCCATCAGCAACACCTCGCTGGCGGTGGGCGCCACATTTTCGTTTACCGCGTCCGTGCAAAGTGCCGCAGGCCAGAACATTAATACGACTGTCAGCTATTCGTCGAGTGATACCTCGATTTTGACGCTCGCGCCCAATGGCGTGGCTTGTGCCGGACACTGGGATGTCGCCTTTACCACATGCACCGGCGGAGGCACGGGTGTAGTTCAGGTCACCGCCTCGGCCCTTGGCGCCGCCAGCGTTCCGACCTATGTCTTCGTGCATCCTCCTATCGACTACATCACTGTCACCGGAGTTGTGCTCAACGGCGTTGTTCCGGTTCAGGAGCCCTGCCTCTCCCAGAGTCAAACCATGACCGTGGAAGCGCACGCTTTCAGCCAGGGCACCGACATTACCCAATCAGTCGGTCCTTTTACTTTCTCGTCCAATAATCAGACCGTCGTAACCCTCATCCCGATTACCAACATCGCCTACAATTTCGCGACGAATCAGGCCACGGCGACCGCCCAATTCCCAGGAATCGCACAGATCTATGCCAGCGCCGGCGGCGTTACCAGTTCGTCGTTTTTGCAGCCGCAATACCAGAATGCGCAAGGCACGACTTCCCCGCCCCTGGATTTCTTTTCCACCTGCCCGATCCAGAGCGTCGCTCTCGAACTCGGCTCGGGAGTTCAGCAGTCGAACCAGACCACATTCGTCACCGGAAAAGGCAATACCCAAACGGTGACCGCTATTCTGACCGATTTGATGGGATACACTTCCCTGCCCAGCGTCAGCGGCCGAATCGTGCTCAGCAAGATCCCCCTGACGTGGAGCGCCTCGCAACCGGGCGTATTGGCCACCCCCGCAGGGTGCATCCAAAGCTGTGTTCTCTCGACCCCGTCCCCGGGGTCCGGTTCGGTCACCGCTTCCTGTTCCCCGCCCACCTGCAATATAGGTTTCCCTCTCGTCCCCTCGTCGCTGGCCACGCCCGCCCTCGTGGCCTCCTGCACTCAGTTCTTCGGCATCAATTGCCAGGAACTCATCCCGGTCCCTGTCTACGCGGAGACCGCGATCTCCGGCCTGATCACCGGCACAACCACCCCGCCAACGGTCCTGGCGACCAGTACCGGATGTTCCGCCGTGGCTCCTGTAACCTGCAGCACAGCCGTTTACGAATTTTCAACTGCCAAGAACTCGACTGGCCCTGAAAATCCGTTGCCGGTTTCGCCCAATTCTCTCCAATTCGATCTTGCCGGAGACAAGGCCTATCTGGGCAGCCAGTTCGGCGCCCAACTCATTAACCCGGCGAACTACGGCAGCAGCAATAACCCATACACCGCGCTGAACACCGTTACTGGAAACGTGCTGGCCACTTCGAACAACGGAACCGTAGCGGTATTCTCCGACACCATTACCACTCCGAATCAGGTTTACGTCGTCAATAGCTCCAATGCCAATTCCGTGTCATCGACCGCGCTGAACATCTCCAGCGCCATAGCTGCCGCTTTCTCGCCCGATGGATTGAAAACATTTATCTTCGGCAACAGCGGAAGTTCGCTTTACGTCTATTCTGCGCTGCAGGCCTTGCAGGGCCCAATCGCTCTGTCCGGGCCCGCCAACGCGAACACAGTCGCCTTCTCGCCCAATGCTGCGTTCGCGTTCGTCGCAGAAGCCGCCGCCAACGGCAACTCCGCCAATCTGACCGCGTTTAACACCTGTAACAACCAGGTCTCGGCTAGTCCGACTCTGGTTCCCGCCGTTCTCTCTTTGCCCGCCAATCCTCTTTTCATGCAGGTATTGCCCGGCGACCACATCGAAGGCACGGACTCTTATGGCTTCTCGATTCCCGACGGAACTCATGTGCTGGTGCTGGACGCGACCGGATTCGATATCGCCACCGCCACCACGTCAGCGCCGCCGGCCGGAAGCCTCTGTCCGCTGACCCTGACCTTCATCAGCAACGACTCGTTGCGTCCGGCTCAGCGCGTCGAATTAGGCCAGGGAACTCTGCAGCCGGTGAATTTCTTCGTATCGGCCGACGCTTCGCAGCTTTATATCGCAGCCGCCGGCAACGCCAGCATCCTGGTCTACGATTTCGGCGCCGGCGCAGTGACCAGCGGCATCGAACTGGTAGGAAACGCCACTCCCATCAGCGCCGGCGTGTCGGTCGATGGCGGCACGATTGTGGTCGCGGGCAGCGATGGCTTAGTACACGTTGTCAGTACCGCCGTCGGCGGCAGCGACCAGATTCAGCTCACCTTCCCCAGCTTGCCGAATTACCTGAACCCCTTCTGCACAGCCACTCCCACGCCCGGGCCATGCATCTTGAATTTGGTAGCCGTCAGGCCATAGGAGCAGGCACGGGGCTGGGTGAATTGTTTTGGACTGGTTTTTTAGCGGAAATCGGTAATCGAAAAGAGGAAGGCTTACTGGCAACTAACACTGGCTACTGGCAACTGCCTTTAAGTTCCAGTTCCTTGCCCACGCTGTCGAGCACTCCATTCACGAACTGCACTGACTCCGGACTCGAAAACTTCCGCGCAATCTCCAGCGCTTCGTTAATGACTACGGCCCGCGGAGTCTCGGGATAAGCCATCAACTCAGCCACCGCCGCCCGCAGCAGATTGCGATCCACCGCCGCCATGCGCTCCATACGCCAGTGCTCGGCGTGCCGCTCGATCAACCCGTCAATCTCAACCCCGCGGTCGGTCGCGACCCGAAACAGATCGTCGGCAAACCCCCGCACTTCCGCGCTCGCCGTCCCGTTCTCACCCCAGAACGTTCGCCGCACCTGCTCGGCATCCTGCTTGCCCATGTCCGATTGAAACAGCATTTGCAGCGCGAGTTCCCGGGATTTGCGGCGTGTGCCCATAAGAAAGCGATCAGCCGTCAGCTTTCAGCTCTCAGCTTTTCAAGAGCAGCTCCTTCGGCTTGCAGGTTCAGTTTACAGGAAGAGTACGACCAAGTTGGCTGAAACAGCGGGTTGAGTGAGGTTACTTGCGTCGCTTGGTCTTCTTCGATTTGTCATTCCGAGCTGATTTGTCATTCCGCGTTGACTTGTCATTCCGAGCAACGCGAGGAATCTGCTTCTGGCCGCCATCATTCCCGCCGTCCGAGTCCCGACGCCGGCCGCGCTTCTTGCTGACAGCTGAAAGCTCAGAGCTGATAGCTGTTTTCAACGCCGCCATCTCCACCGCCGCCAGCGCCGCCTCGAACCCCTTGTTCCCCATCTTCAGCCCCGCCCGGTCAATCGCCTGCTCCAGCGTCTCGCAAGTCAGCACCCCAAACGCGTGCGGCACTCCAGTCTCCTGTGCCGACTGCCCAATCCCCCGCGCAACTTCGTTCACGATCACGTCATAATGCGCCGTGTCCCCACGCAGCAGACATCCGAGACAAATAATGGCGTCATACTTCTTCGTCTCCGCCAAAGTCCGCGCCGCCGACGGAATCTCAAACGCCCCCGGCACCCGCACGACCTCGATATCCTCACGCCGGGCCCCCGACCGCAGCAGACCATCGCAAGCGCTCGTCAGCAGCCGCTCCGTAATGAACGCATTAAACCGCGCCACGACAATGGCAAACCGCCGCCCCGTAGCGTCAAGGTTCCCTTCGACAGCGCGAAACTCCGCCTCCGGCACTGGCTCCAACTTGATTTTGATTTCCTCTGCGATCTCTGTGTCCTCTGTGGTAATAAATCGTGGAAGAGCGGCGCTTCAGCGCCGCGTCAGCCTCACAAAAAAACATTCGGGCTTTAGCCCTTACTTCCCTTTGAACTGCGCCGCGCGCTTCTCCAGAAACGCCGTAGTCCCTTCCTTCTTGTCTTCCGTAGCGCACGACACGGCAAACAGCACTGCTTCCAGATAAAGCCCCTCGCTCAAAGTCATCTCCATGCCCTTGTTGACGGCCTCCATCGCATACTGAACCGCCAGCGGAGCATTGGCGATAATCTTCCCCGCAATCGCCTCCGCCCGCGGAATCAACTCCGCTGGGACAGTCACTTCATTCACCAGCCCAATGCGATGCGCCTCCTGCGCCGTAATCATCTCGCCCGCCAGCACCATCTGCATGGCCAGCCCCTTGCCGACCAACCGCGGCAGCCGCTGCGATCCGCCGTATCCCGGGATGATCCCCAGCTTCACCTCCGGCTGCCCCAGCTTCGCATTCTCACTAGCCAAACGCATGGTGCAAGCCAGAGCAATCTCGCATCCGCCTCCGAGCGCAAAGCCGTTGATGCAGCAAATCACCGGCTTGCCCAGATTCTCAATCAGATTCAACACCGATTGCCCGCGATGCGTGTACTCCTTGCCCGTGACGGCATCCTGCTTGGCCAGTTCGCCGATGTCAGCGCCGGCAATAAACGCTTTCTCGCCCGCGCCGGTAAAAATGACAACGCGGATCGTCTTATCGTTCTTAATGTCATGAAACGCCGCCCGCAGCTCCTCCATGGTCGCCATGTTGAGCGCATTGAGCACCTTCGGCCGATTGACGGTCACGTAGGCAATCGCGCTTTTCTTTTCGAGCAGTATGTTTTCGAAGTTCATAAATTCCAACTTGATACCTGTCATCCAACCCGATATCTGTCATTCTGAGCGTAGTAAACCGATTCGCTTTGCGAATCGGTTTGCGAAGTCGAAGGACCCCTATCACCTTACACACCTGCGGGCTCCGATGGGCGCTCTCGCCCGGTCTCTCGTGAAAACGCCTTTCGGAGCCAACCACAATGCGAACTGAAAGGGGTCCTTCGACTGCAGAAGCAGTTCGCTTCGCGAACCGCTTCCTCCGCTCAGGATGACAAATCTCTAAAGCTTCTGCGCCCGCGGCTTCTCCGCATCCCCATAATCATAAAACCCGCGCCCCGACTTTCGCCCGTACCACCCCGCCATCACCATCCGCTTCAGTAGTGGAGGCGACGCAAACCGCCGCTCCTTGAACTCGTCATACATCACATGCGTAATGTAATAAGTCGTATCCAGCCCCACAAAATCCAGCAGTGTAAACGGCCCCATCGGATACCCGCATCCCAACTTCATCGCATTATCAATATCCTCAATCGACCCCACACCCTCTTCATACGCGCGAATCGCATCCAGCAAATACGGCACCAGCAGCCGGTTCACGATGAATCCCGTCTTGTCCGAAGTCCGCACCGGAACCTTGCCCAGTTTCTTCGCGAACTCGTAAGCCGCTTCGTAAACGTCGTCGGCCGTAGCAATCGTCCGCACCACTTCCACCAGCTTCATCAGCGGCACCGGATTAAAAAAGTGCAGCCCCACAAACCGCTCCGGCCGCTTCACCGAAGTCAATAATTCGGTCACCGAAATCGAAGAAGTATTCGAAGCAAAGATCGCGTCCTTCTTCACCACGCCATCGAGCGACGCATACATCTTCTTCTTCTCGTCCACATTCTCAATGATGGCCTCAATCACAATGTCACAATCGGCCAGATCGGACTTGTTAGTCGTCCCCCGAAGCCGCGCCCGAATCGCATCCTTCTGCGCCGCCGTGATCCCGCCCTTCTCAACCGGCCTCTCGGCAAACTTCGCCAAAGATTTCTCAATCCCGGCAAACCCTTTGTCGAGAAACTTTTGTTCGACCTCGAGCACGGTGACGTCGAATCCAGCCGTAGCGCAAACCTGCGCAATGCCAGAGCCCATCAACCCACAACCGAGCACGCCGACCTTCTTAATCTCCATAATTGCTTCCTCAAATTTGCTTCGTCATCCAGCGAAAAATGACACACTCGAAAAACTAGACGGTTCCGTCACTGCGCCTTCTTTGCACGAGGAATCCTACAGCCCAAATCACCACCCAACAAAAGATCACGTTCAGAAACCAACCGACAACCCAGGCTGCATTCTCGTACCAACCCTTGCAGCCCGGATCAAGCTCATTGCACAGCCAAAATGCTACGGAGGCCCCGGGAATCAACAACCATGCGCTGAAAAATGCGAGTACGGGTATGGAAGCTGCAACCACCACATTCGCAACCAAAGAGATTACGAACGACTTATATCGCCACTTCATCTCGTTCCAAGTCAAAATGTAAAACTGAGCCGCCTGGGTTCCTGCCCTAGTCCTGAAAATCGAACTCTGTGGCGAAACAACTCAGTCTAGGATCATTATGCTACGGCGAAGCCTACTTATGGCAAAGTGCGCGAACACCTGAAAAGAGATGGATGGTTCCGAGATTAAGACACCGGACGGAGGAACGGGTCAGCGGCCTTCGAGATTTTTGAGCCGGTCAAAGAGATTCGACTTCAGCATCCAGGGCGAGAAGGGCCGCGGCGTGACTTTTCTGCCGCAACTCGACGGGAGACGCCCACTTATGAAACTCGGTGAGCAAGGTAGTTTCGACCTTCTCTAGCCGGCCGCTAAACTCGCTTTCCACCTTCTGCAACCGCTCGCTGATCCACTGTTTATCGTCGTCTGTGAGCATAGCCGAATTATAGGACAACGCCTCAAGCCACCCAAGCTAATTCAAACTCTCCACCACCATCGCAATTCCCTGCCCGCCGCCGATGCACGCCGTAGCCAGCCCATACTTCTTCTTCCGCCGCCGCAACTCATACAGCAGCGTAATCACCAGCCGCGTCCCGGTCGCACCCAGAGGATGCCCCAGCGCAATCGCCCCGCCATTCACGTTCACCTTCTCACGATCTAGTCCCAGCTCTTTCTCTACCGCCAGATACTGCGCCGCGAACGCCTCATTCACTTCAATCAAATCGATGTAGTCCAAATTCAGCCCAGCCTTCTGCAACGCAATCTTCGTCGCCGGCACCGGACCACGCCCCATCAGCTTCGGCTCCACGCCGGCGATGCCCCACCCGCAAATCCGGCCTAGTGGCTCGATCTGCCGCTTGCGCGCTTCCTCCAGCGACATCACCACCACCGCCGCGCCACCATCGACAATCCCGCTGGCGTTCCCCGCCGTCACAGTCCCCGCCTTGCCAAACGCCGGCTTCAACTTCGCCAGCCCCTCCATCGTAGTCTGCGGACGCCGGTGGTCATCTTCGGTCAACATCTCGCCCGTAGCTTCGCCCTTGGAATTCCGCAAAGCCACCGGCACCAACTCTTCCTGGATGCGTCCTTCTTTATAAGCCGCATCAGCCCGCTGCTGCGAACGCAAAGCAAACTCATCCTGCATCTCGCGCGTGATCCCCTGCTGCGATCCGTAGAGCTCTGCGGTGTTCGCCATATACGATCCGCAATACGTATCGAGCAGCGCGACCATCAGCGAATCTTCCAGCTTCCCGCCCGGCGCCAAAGTGAATCCATCGCGCCCGCGAATCACAAACGGAGCCTGCGACATGGCCTCCATCCCGCCCGCCAAAACAATCTTCGCCTCATCGGTCTGGATCATCTGCGCCGCCGACACAATCGCCTGCATGCCCGACCCGCACAGCCGGTTCACCGTCAGCGCCGGAGTCTCAATCGGCAGCCCTGCCCGCAATCCCACGTGCCGCGCCCCGTACAGCGCGTCGCCAGAAGTCTGCTGCGCATTGCCAAACACCGCGTGATCGAATTCTTTAGCATCAATCCCCGCCCGCTCGATCGCGCCTTTAGCCGCAACCGCCGCCAGTTCCTGCGCAGTAAAATCCTTCAACTTGCCGCAATAACGCCCAAAGGGCGTCCGCGCCCCACTGACAATCGCAATATCACCCGGCTTCAACATAATTTTTCCTGGTAGATCATCTGACCTGATTCGATCAGAGCCGCCGCGCCAAACTTGTCAGTTTAGCAGCGTGCAAGCAGATTTGAAAAACCTTCACTTCGGCCTATGAGGATTTGATTTGCTATCAGGCGCGACTCGCCGATATCGTTTTACTGTCGCCGCCCGACGAGGAGTCCCGATGGAACAGCGCGTCAGCATCGTCACCCTGGGAGTGTCCGATCTAAACCGCAGCCGCGAATTCTACGAACGTCTGGGATGGCGCCGATCGTTTACCAAGGCAGACGGCATCGCATTCTTCCAGACCGGAGGCATGGCCCTCGCCCTCTACCCGCGCCACGAACTCGCGAAAGATGCCAACATTGCTCCCGAAGGCCATGGCTTCAACGGAGTATCGCTGGCCTACAACGCCCGCACTCGTGGGGACGTTGACTCCGTGATCAAAGAAGCTGCCGCCGCGGGAGGAAAAGTTCTCAAGCCCGCTGAGGAAGCTTTCTGGGGAGGCTATTCCGGCTACTTCGCTGACCCCGACGGATTTCTGTGGGAGGTCGCGTGGAATCCGGGGTTCCCGATCGCTGAAGATGGAAGCATTCAAATTCCGGATTGACTCAGAATCCACTCCAAGACATAACTGTCATCCCGAGCGAAGCAGTCGAGGGACCTGCTGTCGCTCGCGCTCACGATGACGATATCGCCAAACGCCGGACCAGCAGGTCTCTCCACTCGCCAGTTGATCCGCTTCGCGGCTCAACTGACTCGGTCGAGATGACAGATTTTCTGGGAAATGAAGGAAAGGAACTAACTCTTACGCCACCGCACCAGCAGCCAGAGCCTGGCCCAGCGCCACAATCTTCCCCGGCCCCTGCACCATCGCCTGCGACAGCGCATGCTCAGCGCGGTTGATCACCTCGGTGACCACGTCCACCGGATCATATTCCGTGCGGATCACCGCCTCGGCCAGCCCCGCGGAAAACTGCGCGTTCGGCCCCTGGCTACCATCATCCTTCGCCGGCAGGCGCAATTCAGAAACAATCTTGCGGAGCTTTTCGACCGCCTGCATGGCTTCTTTTTCCGCCGTCTCGCCCAGCAGGATCGCAATCGTTGTAGTGTCGTAGCGAAACGCCAGATCGTTGGAACGGATGTTCGCGGCGAACAACTGCCCCGCTCTCTCCATCACCGCCTGCACTTCAGCCTCGCCATACTCCTTGATCATGGACGTGCTTCTGCCAAACTGCAGCAGGAGCACCGAAAGCGCCGACGCATTCTGAATCGCGCGTTTGCTTTCCGCCAGGAGCAAGTCAATGTAGGAAGCCCGTTTCAGCAGCCCGGATTTTTCGTCCGTCACCGAAAGATTCTTGACCAGCCGCCGCAGCCCCGCGTTATTCAGCGCAATCACCATCTGCTCCGACAGAGTCTTCAGCACCACCATGTCGGACTGCTGCCAGACTCGAGGCCGGTTGTGAATCAACACCAGCATGCCGACAATCTCTTCGCCATCACTCAGCGGAATCGCCAACACCGACCCGGCTCCCATCTCCGTCACCGCCTTGCGGGCGGCCTGTAGTGAAACTGCTTTCTGAGGGTCTTCGATGGCCAGCGGTTCCTGGCCATTCACAGCCTTGTGCAGGCAGGCAATTAATTCGGCAATCGCCGCACTACCAGCTTTTTTGGAACCTTCAACATGAAACTCCTCGAGAGCCGTCGCCGACAAACCCGCCTTACCCATGGCCGCGATGCAGCGCGACGCTTCCCAATGCGTTCCAATCTCTCGCACCGCAGTGCTCAGCACGGCCGGCGCGGTGCCCTGGTGATACAGCTTGCGCGAAATTTCAGCTACCCGCGTAAAGGCGCGAACGTCGGTCGCGGGATCAGGCACAGCCACAGCCGCGGGTATCGGCGCTATCGCCGTTGCGGGAGCAAGTGCAGGGGCAGGAGCAGCCGCAACCGGCGCTGGAGGCAATGGCGCTGACCCGGCGTACCGCGGCGTAACCCCCGCCGACATATATAGCCGCTGCAGATCTTCGTTGCGTTCTTCCTCGCGCGGAAACAGTTCTTGAATTCTCTGCAGACGTTCGACCGCTTTATTCCGCATCCCGTATTGCACCAGGATTTCCGCCTGCAGCATCAAGTCCTGCAGCGTCGAAGCCCCCAGCGTTGGGCCCTCTGCCTGAGCCGGTTCGGGCGCCTTGCTGGCGGAACTGAAACGCGCCGCGATCACTTTGAAGCGCGCTTCGTCCACCTTGCCCTTCAACATGTCCAGCCGCTTCAGGTGGCCGCTCTCATAAGGATCGACTTCGGCGGCGCGATCGAGACACTCGGCGGCCTTCGCGAACTCGTTCGTGCTGCAATACAAATCAAATAACTTCAGCAGCGTCTGGCAATAATCATTCTCGCGATTGGACGCGTTATACAGTTCGCTCAGAAACTCCAACATCTGCGGCGAAGCCTTGCGCGCCCCAGTTACATCTTCCATGATGGCGATAAACTGCCGCCGCTCTCCGCGCCGCCGCTGGAATTGCTCGAGCTTGCGCGCCAGCGCCACTGCAGCGTCATCTTGCCCGCCATCCAGCAAGTTCCCGATCAGCGCGATCACCTGCTGCACCCGCCCCGGATTCGCCTCAAACAATTGCCACACCAGCGGTTCCGCCTCGGCATGGCGGCCGGCAGCCAGCAAACAATCGGCATAGGTCTCGCGCAACGCCGGCGTCGCCTGCCCCGAATTCATTTGCGGCTCAAGGATAAAGATGGCCGCTCCCACCTGTCCCTGCGCGAGTAAGGTCTTGCTGTAAGCCAGCGCAATGCCTTGATCCGAAGCGTCTTCCTGGTAGGCCCGTTCATACCACTGTGCCGCCTTCCGCTGCAGCCAACTGCGCCACCTGCTGAAACGCCAGCGCAGCCGCCCTTCGATCTCCCAGCTCCGACGCCAGTTCCGCCACGCGCTGCAAGTTGGCCGCGGTCGGTTCCAGCGTCACAATGCGATCTAATATCTCGGCCGATTCCTGCTTCTTCCCCAGCTTGGTCAAATCCAGCAGCGCCGCTTCGTAGGTGCCCACAGCCAGCTTCTTATTCGACCCTTCCAGCAATCGCCCAAAGCTGAATTTCTGCTGCCACGTCGGACTCCCATGCCGTGCCAGCTTCTTATAAGTCAGGCTGGCCCGAGTAGCATCGCCCATTCCCACCTGCCGCTCGAACAGATCCCCCAGCAGCTTCACCGCGTCCGGATTGCGCCCCAACGAAAGGCACAGGTCCGCAGCCAGTTGCCGCACCACGTCATTGTCCGTATCGTCGCGCAGAACCAGCAGATACTCGTCCAAAGCCTCCGCCGTCTTACCCTTCTGCAAAAGCTTCTCCGCGCGCTCCACGCGCTTGGCGATCTCAGCTCGGTCCAGTCGTTTTGTGGTATCAACCATGCGGATTCAGGCGGACTACACCCTGCTTCGATTCTAGGATCGCCCTCCGCCCCCAGCAATGCGGTAACGCCCGTCGGCGATTACGAAGGTCACACTCGGGAAGCTTTGCCATCCCGAACGAAGTGAGAGCCTGCCCTGAGCGAAGTCGAAGGGAACCCACTGTTGGCCGGCAGCATCACCGCCCTCGTATCGAAGCCAAGAGCGTGGAGCATGGCTTAGCTCCTCTGCACGAGCCGCGAAGCTTTGCTTTTATTCGTACCGGTGGGTGCCTAACTCTCTTTAGGGTGATCAGTAGAGTGATCAGCGCAAATATGGGACGTGAACTCTTTATCACGCTGCAACTCGAAGGTGCGCATCATTTCAGCGAACGACGAGCCGGTCGGATCTCCCGATGGTCTGAACTGCCAGCCACATTCGGAACAACCAAAACCTCGAAAACGCGGCTGCTCAATCCACACTAGCTTTCGGCTCATGGAGGGCACATCTTACCCGTGCCACTCCAGCCGGTCTGTAGGGCATCCTACATTCCTCGCCGATCGTAGTGCTCATTACTACGGAACCTTCTGATTGATCCCTCGTTGATCCCTTGCGCATAGCAGACCTCGGCCCAATGTAAGATACCCTACAGAGACCTCAGGTCTCGACCCTGTATACTCCGCCCGCAGTAGGAATAAACACAGTTCCTTTTCCTAAATCATGGCGGGTCAGTTCGTCCCCGCATCTCGAGGTTTTTCAGTTCTCTTCTGGTGCGCAGAGACCTCCAAGTCGTGCAGTCTGGCGAGCGAACGAATCCCGCTGGAAAGCCAGTCAGCAACAAAATACTTCTATCCATCCCCGATACTGAGTACAACTCACTCCGCCCTCACCTCGAATACGTCCGTCTGCCCAACCATCTGGTCCTTCACGAGGCCGGTGGAAAGATCGAAGTCGCGTATTTCCCGAATCGAGGTTTGATTTCTCTCGTAGTCGTAATGAAAGATGGAAAGACAGCTGAAGCCGGCGTGGTCGGCAATGAGGGCTTTACAGGAACACCCGCAGTGGTCGGCCTGAGCCGAGGTTCCCTGCAGGCGGTGGTACAAGTCACCGGGGACGGATTTCAGGTAAAAGTCGGGGCTTTGCAAAAAACTTTGGAATCCACTCCCCATCTGCGATTGCTGCTAAGCCGCTATATCGCAATTCGAGGCATGCAGATTGCGCAAACCGCCGCGTGCAATCGGCTGCATGGCATTGAACAGCGCCTCACGCGGTGGTTGTTAATGACTCAGGACAGAGTGGGTTCGGGGGCGTTGCCCATCACCCACGATTTTCTGGCAACCATGCTGGGGACGGACCGTCCCACCGTGAGCCTGGCAGCCGCGGTTTTACAGAAGAAGAAGCTCATCGAGTACACCCGTGGCGCAGTGAAGATCGTCAACCGCAACAAACTTGAGGACTCCGCCTGCGAGTGCTACGGAGTTATCCGGCACTACGACGGTGAGCTGGGCTCGAAATAAGTCCGCCGGATATCTGTCGCTTCGTCAACCTTCAGCACTGCAGCACCATTCACCAGGACGAGTCTCCGTTACCGGCGAGTCAAACTAGATCGCTCCGATTTGCAGGTCCGTACCGCTCAGCGCATCGCCCAAGCCAGCAGCGTCGGGGTGTGATACTGATACCGATAAAAGTCTGCGAGATCCTGAACGTGTTCACGAATCTGAGTTTGCCCACGGGCCCGAATCTTGTTGTCGATCAGGTTCACGACTCCATCGGGGTCACGGACCAAATCAAAATATTGGTCCACTCCGTCCATTTCATTGGCGATGAACAGAGTCTTTCCATCCCCGCCGAGTATGCCGTAGATCGGGTTGTAACAGACTGAGACCAGGTAGGAGTTGCGCTGGTAGCTGCGATTCTCCTCTGACGTTTCCGTAAACAAGGGGCGCCCGAATTTCTCATCATTGGCAATCGGCCGGTAGCCCAACAGGTAATACAGCGAAGGCGTCACATCGATGTTGAACGCGACCGCCTGAGGATCGTAGTAATAGCGACTCCGCGCCGCTTTCGGCAGGTGAATGATCAGCGGTATCCGAAGCGTCGAAGGGTACATGCCGTAAGCGTGGCTGATGTGGCCGTATTCTCCGTAAGCCTCGCCGTGATCGGCAGTCAGCACGACAATGCTGTTGTCGTAGAGTCCTCTCGACTTCAGGTAGGAAATGAAACGCCCAAAACACTCGTCGAAGCGGCCCAGTTCGCTTGCCGCCAACGCCTGAAATCCCGGATAGCTCCCGGGCTGGGGCGGGCGCGTGTAATGCGCGTGCATCAACGCTACCAGATGCACGTTCTGAGGCTGGGTATAGAGAAAAATGGGTCGGGTTTTGTCCGGACGTTCGTCGATCTTTTGCTCGGCTTCAACGGACGTGTGGCAGAAGTCTTGATCCGCCCAGTAGCTGACATTCGCATCCAGTTGGTGCACATCCGGAGAGTGCCCAATCAACGGTCGAAGGATGGGATCGATGCTCACGTAACGGTCGTAGTCGTTCACCTCCACCAACTTTTCCAGATTGTTCATGGGCTGAAACGGCTGGACAAACTGCTTGTGCAGCATCAGACTCCCCGACCAAATCGCCGCCTCAGAAAGAGAAGTCCCGCCGTAGCGCGTGAAGGCGTTCCTCATGACCACGCTCTCGCCCGCGAAGTCGGCGATATGCGGAGTGAACTGCACCGCCGGGTTGTAAGGCGATACATAATCCTTGCGCAGGCTGTCGACCACGATCATAAAGATGTTAGGTTTTGGATCTGGGGCCACGGTCAGAGGGTCGACCAGCTTTATATCGACGGGCCGCACCGAAATGTAGGCCGGGATATTGGTCTGCTCGCGCAGAAAACGGCAGAATTCGTCGCACGGCTTCTCTTCGGACCCTGCCCACAAGTCAAGGATCGCCCCAAAGGATGCGTCGGAGGCCGTCTGATGGCCGATGGCTTCCACCCATGCCGGATGTTTCTCCTGTACCGCACGCATCCACCACGAGTCTCGCTGCAAGAACCGCGAAGCCACAAACGTTCCCACACAGAGCATTACCAAGAGTAGAACTGGATACCGCTTGGCTATTCTCGAGTTGGAACTGGAGCCGGAGGATGACAAGCGCACAAGCAAGGCGGTGATGACCAGCCACAACACCGCAGCCCATATTCTCGCCAGGACAAAGTTCCAGTCCATAACCCCGATGTAGCTCGGCACGACATACATCGCCGTCAGCAGGACCAGAATCAGAGCTCCATTTTCAAAGCGCGGATTCAGGTTCGGCACATCGAGGTCCCTTGGCCGGAGGTGCGTTGGTTGCGAGCCCGCGTCGCTCGCAACCTGCACAGAGCTTCTGGAGACTTGAATCCTGCGCCAACAACCGCCGGTAAGACAGACGATCGTAACCGCGATTGTTGCCGAATAGACATCCGCCTCCCGCCCGGCAAACGGGATGCATGGTAAAAGAACTCGTATGAAGAACCACGCAACAGCCACCGACGCGAACCCATAAAAACAAAATGCCCGCCAGTGCCGTCCCTGCATCCGCGAGCACACGGACAGCGCCAGATTCAGGCAAGAAACTGCGAACACCGCAAACAACAGCTGAATCCCAATCGCCCACGCCCATGCCAGCACGCCAACGCGGTTGAGCATTCCGCCCCGTCCCGCAACGAGATAGGAAAGCCACAGCATCCCCGGAAGCAATATCCCGATCGCTAAACCGGCCTGCAACACGATCGAAATGGGTAAGTGCGATGCTTGATTCGATGCTTCGACACTCGATCGTCCGACATTTGATCGTCCGACCTGCGGCGATTTGGATTCGCCACTGTGATCGAGAATGCCCAGCCAAAATATCGGGAACAGTACGGCAAGACTCCACAGAAAGCTGAGCGAGTTATTTCCGAGATTGGAAAACGGCCTCTTCCATAAAAAGAAAACCGCCAGCGCAGCCTGCACCACCAAAAACTCAAGCACCATGCGGCGTTCCCGCCCGGTCCGACGCTCCGCCAAAATGGTGATTCCCAGGAGCAACGACAACACGCCATAAATATAGGAGTGCAGCCGAATAAATACCGGCACCCACGGATTCAAAGGCGCCTGAATAAACGAAACGTACATGTCTGGCAAATACGCCAGCATGCAGTAGACGGAGGTGATCAGGCCGAGCAGCGCATAAATCAGGCGGGCAGCGATGCCGATCGAGTTGAAACCCGAATGCTTCACCGCCGAGGCCCGAACGCCGCATCAATCGAATACCTGGAAGAAGGCCGTCCCATGTGGAAAAGAATAACAAGTTGATGTCGCGGCACTTGAATTCTGCGCGCTCTGCGAGGAACGAAAGTAACGCCTCGTCTTAACGCCGGCGCCCATCCTTGGGCAACGCGCTGCGTTTTTGATATGGTGCTCCATGCCTTCGGAGCCTGCTTCGCCACAGATTCATCCTGTACAAACTAATGAAGACGGCCTCCGCCACCAGCTCTCCGCCGGACAAATGGCCATGGTGGCCGTCGGAGGCTCCATCGGCACCGGCCTCCTGCTGGGTTCCGGCGCAGCCATGGAGATCGCCGGCCCCGCCGCCATCCTGAGTTTCATCGCCGCCGCCTTCATCAACTGGACTGTCGCCATGGCCCTCGGCGAACTCGCCTGCGCTCACCCCGCCGCCGGAAGTTTCGGCGTCTACGGCGACATCTACCTCAACGCCTTTGCCGGATTCATCGCCCGCGCCGGCTACTGGATCGGCCTCTCCCTCGCCATCGGCGCCGAAATGGTCGCCGCCTCTACTTACATGCTGGCCTGGCTCCCCGGCGTGCATCCCTACATCTGGATTCTGGTCTTCGCCGCGATTCTGCTGACGCTCAACCTGCGCAGCGTCGGCTCCTACGGACGCGTCGAATTCTGGCTGTCGATGATCAAGCTCGCGACCATCGTCGCCTTCATCGTCATAGGTGCGGCCCTACTGACGGTCGGCCGCGTCACCCCGCAATACAACGCGCATGGTGGATTCTTTCCCAAAGGCCTCTGGTCGCCCCTCGTCGCCTTGACCTTCGCCATCTACAGTTTCGGCGGAGTCGAAATGGTCGCGGTCACCACCGGCGAATCGCGCTCGTCGAAAGAAACTCCTCGCGCCGTCTGGCTGACTTTTCTTACATTGACCTTCGTCTACGTCGGCGCCATGGTCATACTTCTCGGCCTCATGCCCTGGAACCACGCCGGCGTCACCGAAAGTCCCTTCGTCACGACTTTCCAAACCGTGAAAATTCCCCACGCTTCCGGTGTGATGAACTTCGTCGTCCTCACCGCTGCACTCTCCGGAGCCAACGCCGCACTCTACGTCGCCTCCCGCATGCTGTTCTCGCTAGCCCGCACCGGATGGGCCCCCGCCCGCCTCGGCCGCCTGAATCACGAAGGCTCGCCGCAATTCGCCGTCCTGATTTCTTCCTTCGGAATCCTCTTCGCATTAGCGCTGGTTCTCTGGGCTCCGGAAAACGCCTTCCGCTATATCGTAGGCGCCGCGTTCACCGGCATGATCCTCTCCTGGCTAATCTCGTTAGCTGCGCACATAAGTTTCCGCCACCGCCGCACGCCCGCAGAACTCGCCGCACTCCCCCTGCGCTCCCCACTTGGCCAATGGGGATCCATCCTAGGCTTCGTAATGGTTACGACCGCCCTGATCCAAACCTGGCTCTACCCCCGCATAAACCTCTACAGCGGCCTGGCCTGCCTCGCGGTGTTAACTCTGTCCTACGTCTTCCTGAAACCACGCGGCGTCAAAGAATAGTCACCGTCACGGCTCACGTAGGGACGGCCGCATTCGTCCGTCCAGCCGGGCAAAGCCCGGCAGCGCCCTTCGCCCACAGAATCCCAGCACCAGTCCCTCCCCGTCCCCACCCCCTGTCATCCTGAGCGCAGCAAACCGATTCGCAATAGCGAATCGGTCTGCGGAGTCGAAGGACCCCTACGCAGCCGTCCTCTCAACCCGTGTATAGTGTCTCTTCCGTCGAATTGAAATCTCACATTACGCTGGCTGTCGGAAAGGGCACTCAGTTGAGACTATCGCGCTGCTTCCTGGCTTTTCTTACCCTATTCTTCCTTTTTCCCACAGCTCCCGCTCAGCAATCCCCCGATAAAATCTTCTTCCACGCCAAAGTCTTCACCGGCGACCCGCAAAATCCCTACGCCGAAGCCGTCGCTATTCGCGGAGACAAAATCCTCGCAGTCGGCAATCTCACAGAAGTCGAAAAGTCGGCCTCCGCCACTCCCGAACGCATCGATCTCGCCGGCAAAACCCTCTTCCCCGGCTTCATCGATTCCCACAGCCATTCCATCGATGGCGGACTCAACCTGATCGGCGCCGACGCCAGCGACACAGTCTTCTCCCTGAAGCAACTGCCGCCATTCGTCGCCGACGCTAAGAAAAGCGGCAGAGGCATGCGCGGCGACATCCTCGAAATCCTCGGCCTGCCGCTCGAATTCTGGTCGCACCCCGACACTCTCAACTCCGACTTCAGCACCGGCGCCTACGCCCAGCAAGCCGTTCTCCTCCGCGGCATGGACGGCCACACCGCCTGGGCCAATCGCGCCCTGCTCCAACGCGCCGGCATCACCGCCGATTTCCTCAGCAAGCTTTCCGCCGACGAACGCAGCTACTACGGCATCAGTAAAGACGGCCAGCCCAACGGCTTCCTGGTCGACGCCGGCACGGAAAAAATCGAACCGCTCCTGCCCCAACCTACGCCCGAGCAACTGCTCGCCGCCGGACGCGCCGCTTTGCAATACAACTACAGCCTCGGCATCACCGCATGGCTCGATCCCCTGGCTGCGGACTACGTCTTGCAGGCCTACAAACTCCTCGCCGACCACGGCGAACTCAGTTCTCAGGTCGCAGCCTTCCCGCGAGTGCTGGCGAAAGATCCCGCCGCCGAACTCGCCGCCGTGCAGAAGACCCGCGACCTTTATAAAGATGTCCCCAATCTGCACATCACCGGCATCAAAGTCTTCGCCGACGGCGTCGTCGAGTTCCCCTCCCAAACCGCCAATCTCAGCAAGCCCTACAAAAACACCGGCCACAACGGCGAGCTTTTATTTGAGCCGAAAAAATTCGCCGAGCTCTGCATCGCCGCCGACAAGCAGGGCTTGATCGTTCACGTCCACGCCATCGGCGACGGCGCCGTCCACGCCGCGCTCGACGGCATTGCCGCCGCCCGCCAGGCCAACGGCAATTCCGGCCTGCCCGACACTCTCACCCACGAACAGTTTGTCCTGCCCGAAGATTTCCCCCGCTTCCGCGCCCTCGGCGTGATCAGCGCCCTGCAACTTTTCTGGGCCGAGGCCAGCCAGGACACCATCGAAATCGTGAAGCCCTACGTCGACCCCGAAATTTACCGGTGGCAATATCCCGCGCGCTCCATCCTCGACAACGGCGGCATCATCTCCGGAGCCAGCGACTGGCCGGTTTCCACCGCCAACGTTTTCTATGCGATATATCAGGCCGAAACCCGCAAAGGCCCCGAAGGCGTCCTCGACCCCTCGCAGGATATGCCTCGTGAAGCCATGTTCTACGCCTACACCCGCAACTCCGCCCGCGCCATGAATATGCAGGATTCCGTCGGCACCATCGCCCCCGGCAAGAGCGCCGACTTGATCCTGCTCGACCGCGACGTACTGACGGTTTCGCCCGAAGAAATGCGCGACACAAAAGTCCTGTGGACGATGGTGGCTGGAAAAACCGTCTATCGCGCGAAGTGAGGGCCACGCGACCCGTAACCGGGCGGCTGGGAGAATCGCAGCCGCTGCCGCCCGCAGATGTCTCCGTTGACATCCCTTTTACAGAACCCGCGAATCACTGGATCGGGATCCGCAGGAAACCATGGCCGATGAAGCTCGGGTCAATGTACCAACCCGTAATCATCCCCGCCGGGTTGATGCCGTTCGCGAAAGTATAGGAGGAGGGTTCCGCGGAGCCCGTCGGATCGAAGGTCGTGAAAGTACCGTCGCTGGCTCGGACGAAGCCGTGAAATCCGCCGCTCACCGCCACGAAGTTGCCTGTGATCGCCCCCGCGGGGTCGATGGCGCTGGGCTCGGTTTCACCATTCGAACCCGGGACATCGAACGTCGTTATGGCTCCCTCCCGGCTCCGCAAGAAGCCGTGAAACGCAAAACTTGCGTCTTGCCACACCCCGGTAATGGCCCCGTTGACATTGATCGCGTTGGCTGAGGTATAGATGGAACCTTTGGGATCGAACGTGGTCAAGGTGCCGTCGAGAGCGCGCAGAAAGCCGTGAGACACGAAGTTTGAGTCGTAGTACCATCCCACAACCTCCCCCGCGTCATTGATGCCAGTGGGAACAGTCCCATTGACGGTGCCCAGAGCGTCAAACGAGGTAAAGGAGCCGCCAGGAGTCCGCAAGAAGCCATGTGCCAGGTAGTTGGCGTCGTAGTACGTTCCCGTGATGACCCCCGCCCGGTTGATTCCACCTGTGAAAAATTGCGTGAATACCGACTCGGGAGGATCGAACGCGGTGATGGTACCGCCGGGAGCCCGCACAAATCCATGACACGTGACTGCGTCACAATAAAATCCGGTGATCGCGCCCTGCAGGTTGATGCCGACTGGACTAGTACAAACGGATGCGTTGGGGCACGTGGCATCCGGCCCGTCAAACGTGGTGATGGTGCCCGAGGGAGTGCGCACGAAGCCGTGAAGTGCCGCGTTTGCGTCAGCATAGTATCCGGTGACCGCGCCAAACAGATTGATGGCGACGGGGGTCGTACAAAGGGCGAACGAAGCTTCACACGTGGAGCCTGGGACAACAAACTCCACGTAAACTGCGCCATCGTCGCGACGGGGAAGATCGTTTAAGAGTTGTTGAGTTGGCGTACCGGCCAAAACTGGTTTGCAATGGCCAGCAATACCCCCCGGTAGGCGACTGGCCTGGATTGAGCACTGAGGCAGCGTTCGTTGTGAAGGTGCAGCCGTCTGCTGGGCGTTCGCAGGCAAACAGCCGACCCAAAGCAGTACACCAACCGCCCGAGCAGCAAGCTTCGTGTCCATATACAATTCTCCTTCGTTGGTTTACTTGAATACGACTCGGCACCCGCATCCCTGGCCTGAGTGCTAACTGCGTCTTCAGATTTTTCATGGTGTTCTCCAGATAATCACACCGGACGGAGGAACCACGCAGGTCGACAAACCCGACGCTTGGCCATGGGCCATTAGAGCTGACAATATAATTTGACCCGCGACTGCGATCTTTCACAACATGAGAGCCTCACGCGGCCCTCCAGTTCAGCGGCGTCACAGCAATCACACGGGCATCCCTCTTGGTCCCAAAAGCAGGCGGCATCATATTCCCGCCCCTATTCGGTGTCAACGGGACCATTACCCCTACTCTCCCGCACATGACATTGGTAGTGCATGCGGTTAGCCGCATCGTCCAAGCTTCCGGGACTCGCGCGGTGGGGGGTTTATTGTGGCGACGGCCAAAGGGATGGTTGGCGATAAATCCCTATCACGCTCATTTACACTCATCGAGCATCAATGAGCCCCTTCGCCGTCTGGTTTCCTCGATCCTGCCACATGCAAAATACATTTCTATACACCAACACCGCCGACATTCATGTAGGCTTGGCCTACAGAGGAGTTCAGCATGTTCCCGATCCGCGGATGCTTGCTTGGGCTGGTTCTGTTTTCAGTTCTTCCCGCCTGTGGCCAGACGGCAAATCCCGATTCCACTGCTGATTCCACTCAACGAACCACCATCCGTGCCACTGTGCACAGGGTTCTGGTGGACGTGGTGGTCACGAACAGTAACGATCAACCCGTCACCGGCTTGCCCCAGGGACAATTCCAAATTCTCGAGGATGGTCACCCTCAGACCCTAACCTCGTTCGAGGAGCACGCTGGGCTGCCAGATATGTCGGCGCTTCAGGCCAAGCTGCCGCCCAATACATTCTCCAATCTGCCGCTGGCCAAGGCCGGCGACGCGGCAAACATTCTGCTGCTCGACGCGCTCAACACCCAGATGCAGGACCAAAGCTACGTGCACGCGCAGATGATCAAGTACATCAAGGGAATCCGGCCCGGTACTCGCCTCGCCATCTTTACCTTGGCGGAGCGACTGCGCTTCATTCAGGGATTTACCGGCGATCCCGCGTTACTGATGGCGGCCTTCAACGGCCAGAAGTCGACGGCCAATCCGCAGCCGTCGCCACTCCTCCAGACGACCGGCGAAACGGATGCCAACAATGAAGCGGCCGCGCAGATTCTAGAGATGGCAGCTGCGACCGGATCGACGCAGATCCAGGCATCGGCGGCCGCGCTCCAACAGTTTCAGCAAGAGACCGCGTCGTCTCAGACCGACGTGCGAATTCAAATGACCCTGGAAGCGCTGCAGCAGCTTGCACTCTATCTGCAGGGAATCCCGGGGCGCAAGAATGTGATCTGGTTCTCGGGTTTTTTCCCGCTCAGCATCTTTCCTGATTTCAGCAGCGTATCCGATCCCACGCGGCAATATCAGGAGGAAGCGGCGCGAACCGCGAATCTGCTGACCGCCGCGCAAGTTGCAATTTATCCCATCGGCGCGCAAGGTGTTGCCGTCGACCCTCATTACGACTTCAGCGGCCCGCGCGGACCTAAGACTGTCGGCGCGGCCGCTGAGCAGCAGGTGACTCAGTACCAGGTCAACGATCTTCAGAATGGGAGCACGCAGCGAACCGCTGCTTTCGCCGCCATGGACGAACTGGCGAAAGACACTGGTGGCGAGGCGCTCTACAGCATAAACAACCTGAACGAAGCCTTGGACCGCGCACTCAACCACGGGACGCACTATTACACCATCACCTACTCGCCGACCAACAAGAAGACGGACGGAAGCTTGCGCCGCATCGAAGTAAAGGTCAGTGGAGGAAGTTATCGCCTCGCCTATCGCCGCGGATACTACGCGACGGACGAAACCTCGGCGCAGGCAGCTAAAGCGAAGCCCACAGGCGATCCGCTGCGGCCGCTGATGGATCATGGCACGCCGGACTCGACCGCGATTGTCTATAGCATGCGCGTGCTGCCGGCAAACCCACAGCCGGCGCCGGGTGCTGCGCGGGCCGGGAGCAATGAAAATCTGAAAGGGCCGGTCACCCGCTATGCGGTGAATTTCACGGTTCCCGCTGATAATGTCACGCTCGAACCTGTGCCCGATGGAGTGCGCCACGGCAGCCTCGAAGTCACTCTTCTCGGTTATGACCGCGACGGCAAGCCGCTCAACTGGATGGTGCGAATGCTCCAGCTGACTGTGCGACCCGATCGCTACGCCGCCATACAGACAAGCGGTCTCTCGTTCAGTCTGGAGATCGACGTGCCCTCTTCGGATGTTTACCTGCGCTCGGGTGTCTACGACCTGGGATCAAGCAAGGCGGGTACGCTGGAGATTCCGCTAGCGGCCTTAGTTGCGCAGGCTGCGCCCACGCCAAAATAGCAGTCGCTTCTTCACCGGGCACTGATTTCGCGACCGGCAATCACTGCGATCCTTCCGTCGACAGGATGCGAGTCTTCGCCCGGAACTTGTGCCAATTCTTGAAGCGTACGACGTTGTGCGAGCATTCGGTCCATACCTGTCCCGAGCAGATCTCAATATCGGACTTAGCGGGCAGAACAAAGTCGCTTCCATCTCCCAACGGCACGTCGACATAGTCGATCCTCGTAGTGGCGCGGGTGATGGGAAACGAGGCTGGCATGTCGGCAGTCTCTCTCTCCATTCGCATCACCTGGAAATTGGACTTGTTGAGCCAAACTTTACCGCGGTAAGCAGGAAAAAATGTAACTCCTAATCCGCTCAGATACTGAGCGTGCGAATAGTAAAGTTCGTTGCTTGACTGGTCGACACGATATTCGAAAACCAGAGCCGGGATCGAGTTCAGCTTTACCTCTTTGCTGAACCGGAAGCCGGCGTCGCTCAAGGGCGCGAAGGCCGTCTGCAGAATCGCGGCGAGCTCTCCCATGGACCAACTGCTGTTCAAAACTGCGAACGACGTGTTCGCGGGATTGCCTTCAACCTTGATATTGCTGTAGCGCTCCTGGCCATCTTCGTAGGACACAGTCGCAGTTACGACATCCTTATGGGCGCCATCGAAAGACGGCCAGTGGCGCCGGGTTTCCAGATCACAGGTTACGTTCGGCATCTTTCGAGGCAGAGAGAGGGTAAACTGGCAAAGCTCAGCCAGCGCCGGGGAATGTTCGGTTTGACTCGCGATGGCCGAACAATAGGGCTTGAAATCCCGGTCAGGCTCCGGCGGACGAACATCTTCGCTCACTCCGTCGGATGAAGTATGAGCAGCAGGTGCTACCGGCGCAGCGGAATGATCCGTTTTCTCGCCTTCTGTGATTACTGTGGAAGGCGGCGCCTGATGTTGTGGATCGACGTATTGCGGATCGGCGTAGGGAAGATTGACGTATGGAAGATCGACCGACCCCAAATTGCCCGTCAGCGAATCCCGCACTACCCAACGCACAAGTGCGGTCGCTTCCACAGGCTGAAACCCCACCAGACGCCGGATCCCATTTCTCTGGACGGACTTGAATTCCTCGCTGCTCATGTCCTGCTGCGCGGTATATTGCACATGCTGCAGTGGCTTTCCTAGCGCATCAAAAGTGCATACCGCAAAGTCGAGATGGGAACGAAGCCGCGGGCCGTCGTTCTCTAAAGAGCCCGCACCAGGGCTCGCTAAAGCGCCCGCCAAAGAGTCAGCAGTCAGCCTCTTGCCATCCACCGCCAGCAAATACTTCGGGCGCTCGCCAGGAGCGGACTGAAAATCGGCCGTCAACTTGAGTGAGGTTGCGGTCATTAGGTCGTCGCACGCCGCCTGCTTTAGTTCCATGTCCGCACCGCCCGGGGCCTCACCTCGCACGTAATAGTATTTATGAAAGTCCAGGTGCACGCTGCGGACGGGTGTACTGACTTCGATGCGATGAAACCCGTCTTTCCAGTCCGCGGCTGTTGGTGCGTACACGATTTCATAATCGGAGAGCCCGTGGCGTAAAACCCGGTTGAAGCAATCGGCGAGATCGATGTCGTCGATACAGGCCTCACCGCCGGTCTGGCCGGCGAATTCTTCCATGGGCGCGGTCGCGGCGAAATAATCGGCGCTTGCCACTATGGGTATTCCCGCCGCTTCCGCTTGGTCGTGCGGCGCTGGAGAAGTGTTGGCGGAGGAACGCCCGGCCGAGGGACGCCTCGGAAACAGTCCGGGCCGCGCGGGATACACCGACACGCGCCCGTTCGCGAGCGCATTCGTCACCTCCGCGGCCTGGATGCGATAGCTCAGAGGATCGTCGAAACGATTGGCCCCGGGGTCGGGAGCAATGCTGAACGGAAACGAGGACGAGACCCAGATCAGCCGCTTACGCCCCGGATACCCCGCCAGGTGTCGCGCAATCGCGCGGATCGCATCCATCGTCATCTGCACCCGGCGCTCCCGAGCGCTCAAATTACTTGGCAGGCGATCCCAATTTCGGATGGGAGACAAGACGGTGGATACGATTGAAGATGAGATCGGGGATACGATCAAAGATGAGACGGAAGCCTTGTCGGCCTGTACGGAATTCTCGCCCGCGCCAGCCGATGTCGCACCCGAATCAGGCCCTCCAGCAGTCTGGGACGGTTTCTCCGCGAAGGCATTGTGTAACGTGAATCGCAAGACACCGCGATCAGAGTTGAAGTCTTGCAGCATTTTGAGCTTCGGGCCGAGCAGCATAACGGCAATCGGCACGGTGACACAGGTCGGATCAACCGGGACTCGATCGCAGTCCAGATCGGCCATGCCGGCAACTTGTTCTCGAACCGATGGCGAAAACAGATCCGCGTTGAGATCGTCGAGTAACAGAACCGTAAGGGTTGCTTCCGATTTGCCGGAGGCGGTCACCTCTCCCCGTGATTTGGGGGAAGCGCTCGGGAACTTGTGCGTTGCCGTTGCGGTCCGGGGCAATGCGGTCTGGGGTGCGGCGCTCTTGCCGCCTGCTCGAAAGTCTGCAATTTTTTCTGGAGCCTGGATGACCCAATCGACCTTTTCAAAGATCTGGAAATCATCCTTCGTCAAGCCGGTGACCGGGCTGCCTTGTGGGTCCGTCGCAACCACATCTACAAGAACGTAACGGCCGGGTCCCCATGCCTCAGACAAGGCGGGATCCGATGCGCTGGTTTCGATAAGCGTGGGTTGGGGAGGAGATGAAAGTTGCGGCTTCCCTTGTCCCACGACCGAATCTGCCCCTGCGAAAACCAGCAGAAGTAGAATGGCGAGCAACCTTCTCATGTCGAAACATTTTAGTCCCGGCCGGCTGAAAATCGCACTCATCGCCGCGTCCAGTAGTGGCGCAGTTTAGGTTCCAGCGGAATATCATCGTCTGCGTCACCCCCCGATTCGCCTGCAACCCCTCTCGGTATCGGTTGCATCTCAAACCCGATTTGCAGCGCTCCCCCGCGAGGTGTTCCGTGTTGAAGCCCTTCGTTGTCGTCCGCTTTCTCGCCCTCTCTTTGTCTTTATCTCTATCTCTGGCCGTCCTCGTCAGCCCCGCCGAAGCCGGCACAAAGGAGTTGCTATATGTTGCTGGACCGCAAGGGTCATCGAACGTGATGCTATACACGTACAGTGTCGATCCCACAACGGCTGCCACAACTCCAGTCGGCAACTCCATCAATGTCGCCAGCGGCTCTCTGATTCCGCTTTCCATCGGAACCCGCCACTATCTCTATCTGTGGAACGCGACCGGCGTCTGGCTCTACCCGACGGATGCCGACGGCGCTCCTTCGGGCACTCCCTTGCAGTACGTCCCTTTCTCGTTCGCCCATCCGGTGAATACTTTTCTCATTAACCCCGACGGCAAGTTCGCCTATGCCGCGCTCGGCTGGCCCGATTACGAGGGAAGCGCGAATTCGATCATTCTGTTTATGATCGATCAGTCCACCGGCAAGCTCACCAATACGGACCAGGTCGTCGCGTCGTATGCGAATGAGTACACCGGCTTCTGGAACTTCAAATTCGGGCAAGGGGGCGGGAAACTCTTCGGATACTATCTCGACGGCGGCCCCTACACGTCGATCTTCGGCTACGACTACTACGCAGTAAATCAGACCACCGGCCGGCTGGGTCCATTGCAAAACATGTTCTACGCGCAGGCCTACGAATGCGGAACCACCTGCGCCGTCGCCGTGACGGACATTCTCTCCGCGGAAGATGGCGTCTGTTGCGGCCCGCCCAGTGGCGAAATAGTCGTAACGCTTACCGCATCGAACGGGAAGACGCAGGCTTCTTGCCCTCCTCCGGGCGGCTCTGATAGTGGCTTCTGCACCGATGACGTCGCCAGCCTGGCCATCGATCCGGCAAACGCCAACATCTTCTTCGGTGATCAGACGGCGAACGAAACCTACATCCTGAATGTGGACTTCCCGGCAGAACAACTCACCCCGAGTGCATCCACCATCCCCGGAACTCCGCCCATCTACTTCAGTCCAGACAGCCAGCTCGTCTATGCCGTCAACCAGAGCGACATCGGCATCTACGCACTGCAGACCGCGACCGGCACTCTTACGGCAAGCACAGGTCTGCCAGACTCCGGGAAGGTGAGCATAGCAACCGTGTCCTTCTAGAAGTGAGTTCGATCATCGATTAGTCCCGCCTCGCAACCAGGTATCGGTCTGCAAATCGAGACACAGGAGACCCCCGTCGAACCCGCATAAAACCTGCATTTTCAGCGTCCGCGGGTTGCAAAATCCTTCATCTTGACGCCATCCAGTGCCAATGGGATGCTCACATAGGCAGATTCCGTTTTCAGCGTCAAAGCAACCGCGGAGGCATGGAATGAAGGGACTAACATTGAAGAAATCAGGCTTGAAAACATCAGGATTACTGAAGCCCAGCTCGAACACACCAAGCCTGACCCCTCATCCCTCCATCCTGCAAAGCATCGCTGCCGCAGCGCTAGTAATATTGTTCGCCGTTACCGCCATCCCGCTGGCTCAGGCCCAAAAAATGGCAGGACCCAATCGGCCCTCGGGGGTACCGGAAGGTTACGTAATCACTCCGTTTGGTTACTTCCACCCGTCGTGTGTGCGCGGTCTCGCCAGTGGAGAAACAGTTCTGGCCGACGGACGCGTCCAGCATAATGACGGCACCGAGGACGCAATCGCTCCGCTTTGCAGTTATCCGCATTACACCGCCCACGGGGACCTTGTAACCCGACGCCAGTCCAGCAACGAGCCACCCGCGATCGGCCACAGCTGGATCGAAGATGGCAGCACCACCACCAGCACCTCCTACGGCAAGCTCACCGCGAGCTGGGTGGTACCGCCCGCCCCGACGACGAATGATGGCCAGACGGTCTATCTATTTCCAGGCATGGTCGACCTGCAGACAGACGAGACGATTATTCAGCCAGTGCTCGGTTGGAATTCATTTCTCGGCGAAGTGTGGACGATTGCCAGCTGGAACTGCTGTCCGAGCGGCACGGCTAACTACAGCAAGCCCGTGCAGGTCAATGTAGGCGACACCATCAACGGCACCATCAAGTCCACCTGCGCGCCCGGCGTAGAGTCTTGTTCGAAGTGGGACATCGGCACTCAAGACGCGACCCTAGGCAAGAGTACAACGCTGGCAAATACACCGAGTGAAGGGCAAACCTTCAATTGGGCGCAGTCCGGCGCGCTCGAGGTGTATGACATCGCCCAATGCAGCGACTACCCTCCGAATGGCTCAATTACATTCTCCAAGGTAGCGCTCTATGACTATAACCTCGTCAGAATCGCCAACCCAGGATGGTCGATCACCGACTATTACGGCGGCCTCTCACCCCAGTGCAACTACGGCGGAAAAACGACCGCCAACTCGGTGACCCTCGACTACTAATTCGGCCCTGAATCCATCGCCTTCAAAGCCAGGCCGCGAGCTACCGAGGTGAATTCATTTCCTCCGCGAATTCGCTTCGTTCCAAATCGCGTTTCGAAAATCCTCCTCACCGCCGGTACAAACGAAGACCCGCCCGTCAGGAAGACCATGTCGACCTCCTTGGGCAGAACACCGGAAGACGCCAGCAGCGAATCAACGCAGCGTTCGATCTGCCCCAGTTCGTCCGAAATCCACTCCTCGAACGATGCCCGTTCCACCGTCGCCGCCAGATCCACAAACCCGTCCGAAAACTCGAATTTGCCGACGGAGGCAGTCGACAAATCATTCTTAACTTTCTGCACCGCGCGGTGAAGATGAAACCCGAGATCTTCTTTGATGAAGTGAATGAGCGCGGCGATCTTCTCCGGCTCCAGCGATTGCGCGTGCACCCCGCGCAGCATCTCCAGCACCTCCCGGCCGCGCAACAGCGACAGGTGGTGCCACCGCTCCAGCTTGATATAAACCCAGCCCGGAACCGTCAGGATCTTGCCCAGCGAACGCAACTGCGAATCGGCTCCCAGAGCGGGAGACACGAGATGCCTGACGATCTTCGCATCGAAAGCATCTCCCGCTATGCCCACACCCGCGTTCCCAACAATGCTGTCCGAGACTCTATCTCTTTGACGAACGTCTTTTTGACGACCGTCCCCTTGACGAGCCGTCGGGCCAACGTGAACCAAAGAGAAGTCGCTCGTGCCGCCCCCGAAATCTCCAATGAGGATGAGCTCGTCGTGATCGAGCGTGGACTCGTAATAATGTGCCGCCGCGACCGGCTCCATCTCAAACTCCACCGATTCGTAGCCCGCCGATTCGAAGGCCAATCGCAGTCGACCCTCCGCATAAATGTCATCTTCCGCGTTCTCTGCTCCCACAAAATGAACCGGCCGTCCGACCACCGCAGCTCTGATCTTGATCCCAAACTGTTCCTCCGCCTTCTTCCGTAAGTCCCGGAGAATCCTTGCGATCAATTCTTCAATCGTATGCCTGCGACCGAAAACCTCTGTGCCGTGCAGGCTGCGACTGCTTAGAAACGACTTGAGCGACTGGATCAGCCGCCCCTTCGCGTCCGCAGAAAGATATTGTTCAATCGCCTCAGGCCCTGTCCACGACTTCAGAGTATTCCGGCCGCCTTCCTTGGTCTGCTGCAGATACAGCAGCGACCGATACGAATCCGTCAGTCCACCCCCCAGTCCCCCGAGGTACGGAAATGTAGCAAGCCGAACCTCACCCGAGCCGTGGGCACAGGCGATTGAACTGTTCGTCGTCCCAAAGTCGATCCCGATCGAGCCCTTTCCCTTCATCCCTTCGCGATCCCTCCTGTGGCAACGCTCCCCCCAGCATCTTAATCATTGCCCCAACAAAAAAGGCGCCGGAATAATCCCGGCGCCATCGAGAGAATCCACTCGCGAGATGCGGTCAAGCGAGAAGGAACTTTGATTTTGTTCTTAGCTAGAAGCTAGCAGCTAGGAGCTAGAAGCCTTATTTACTCTCCGCTACCGACGGTGACGGCGTGGTCCCGAAATCCCCGCGACGGCTGTTCACCGCCGTCCGCGCCACGCGCGCGTTCGGCTGAGCAGCGGCAGCGGCTCCGTAGCGTTCCAGCAGCACCGGCGCCATGCTGTTCTCGGCTTCCTTCACGAAGATCATCTTGTTCTCCGAAGCCATGTCGACCCGGACGAAATCTCCCAACTTCACCTGCCCAGTCGCGACCAGATTGGCCAGAGGGAACACCAGATTCCGTTCAATCGCCCGCTTCAGATGGCGCGCCCCATACCGCGGGTCGGTGCCTTCCTTCAGCAAATATTCTTTCACCGCCGGCGTGCAGTTGAATACAAACTGGCTCGTGCCCGCAGCCATTAGCACGCGCTGCTGCACCATGCCCAGTTCAATGTCCAGAATCTGCGACAGATGTTCATCGCGCAGCGTCTTGAACACCACCGTCTTGTCGATGCGGTTCATGAACTCCGGCGTAAACTTGCGCCGCGCCGCGTCCACTGCCGTGCGCTGAATCTTGTCGTCGAACGATTCGTTCACCTCGACCGCTTTCGGCGCGAATCCAAACCCGCCATCCACCAGGTTTGTCATCTCGCTTGCGCCCAGGTTCGAAGTCAAAATAATGATGCACTGCGACAGATCCACCCGCCGGTTGTCGCCCAAAGTCAAAGTCGCCTTGTCGAGAATCCCCAGCAAAAGCTGCCACAGCGAATCCGAAGCCTTCTCGATTTCGTCAAACAGCAGAATCGACAGCTTCAGCTTCTCGGTGAACCACTGGTTCAACGCTTCCTGCGTGAGCAGCGGATGCGTCTCGCGGTGCCCCAAATATCCCGGAGGCGAGCCAATCAACTTTGCAATCTCGTGCGAATGCTGAAACTCCGCGCAATCAATCTTGATGCAAGCCCGCGAATCCCCAAACAAAGCCTCGGCCATGGCTTCAACCACGCGCGTCTTGCCCGATCCCGTGGGCCCCAGAAACAGCAAGTTCCCCACCGGACGCCCTGGCGCATTCAACCCCGCCTGAAACATCTGGTAGATCTCAACGACCTTCTCGACAGCCGCATCCTGCCCCACAATGCGGCGGCGCAGAGCGGCATCAAACTCTCCAGCATCGTTGCTGCGACGGTTCGGATCAAGCACTGTTGCCAGATTCGTTCTCATAGGATCGCTGCCCGGACTGCCGGACATTCTACCTTTCGTGAGGCCGTTTTCTTCGGCTCTTCTCGGTTTATTTCCGGATTTTCCAGGCCTCTTGCCGTGGCCCCTGCCCATGTCCTGGAAGCACCAAATCCCGTTTCCCAGCTTCCCGATTCATGGCTTATCCGGTTGCCTTGTAATTAAGCAACCCGCTGGCCACGCCACCGGCATACTCCTGAGCGCCGCCAACCCGCACATCTGCCAAGGCTTAGCGCCTTCCCACCCCAATTCCTCACAATCCGCCCCAGAACCGCACAACCCCAAAGAGAAAACCTTTGCACCATCAAGGAAGGAACCTGTACCGCACCCCCGCCGGCGCCGCCTCGACTCATGTGGCGACGGGCGCCTTCGCCCATCTCGCGAGGGCGAAGCCGAGCGGCCCGGAGCACAGGCCAAGCCAACCCCCGAATCGAGATCTCATCGACCTCTTTGTCAAGGCCTGCAATCGACGTGAATCAATGCCCAAATCGATCTTCGAATCGGCTGTCGACAGCTCAGATCTCCACCCGCCGCCCCAAAAAACCAACCGTGTTACTCCACACGTAACTAGCAACCCACACAACCCCACAGCTACTATCCCATCTGATAATCTTTCTCGGAGGGTCGCTTTGCGCATTTCGTCGGTTCGCATCATCACAGGAGTCTCCTGTCTTTTCTTCGGCGCCGCCGCATGGCGCCTGGGCCCTCACTCTTCCTCCGATTTCGCCGCACAAGCGCAAACCGTCACGCCAGCCGCGGAATCATTAGCGCAAGCCCCGCAACTGCAGCCCGTGAGCGCGACGACCACAAAAACCGCCGACATTCCCGCCACCAAGCCTGAAACGAAACTAGCCGCTCCCGGCGCCGAAATCTACACCGCCAAGCGCGGCGAAGCCATCCCCACCATCGCCCGCCGCTATCTAGGCAAAACGAGCTACCTGACGACATCCGAACTAGCCGACGCCATCCGCGCCGTAAACCATAAATCCGACGCGTCGAACATTCTCAAAGCCAACGAACCAATCATCATCCCCGGAATCCTCGCCGCGCCCATCACCGAAAAAACCATCCCCGTTCCCAAAGACTTCGAAGTCCGCGCCATCTACCTGACCGGCATCATGGCCGCCAGCGATCACGGCCTCCGCATCATCAAGCATTGGCGCGAAGTCGGCGGCAACGCCGTCGTCTTCGACATCAAAGATTCCGATGGCAGCGTCACCATCCCCTTCGAGCATCCGCTGCTCGGCCAGCATCAGGTCTACATTCACGATGTCCCCAAGCTGGTTCACTTCATCCACCAGCAGAACATGCACGCCATCGCCCGAATCGCCATCTTCCGCGACGAGCGCCTGGTCGTGAACCATCCCGAACTAGCCGTCCAGTCCAGAAAGAATAAGACAGCCTGGCGCGAAAACGGCAAGCTAGTCTGGACCGACCCCAGCAACCCGAAAGTCCAGGACTATGACATCGCCCTGGCCAAATACACAGCCACGCTAGGCGTAGACGAAATCCAATTCGACTACGTAAGATTCCCCGCCGAAGGCGACCAAAAAGACGCCCAGTTCACCTACCAGAACGACGCCGCGCAAACCGGAGAGCAGCAAGATTCCTGCGCCGAAGCCACCGCGAGCGATGTGGCCAAACCAGCCCATGTGGCGACGGGCGCCTTCGCCCGTCCCACCGAAGCGAAGCAAAGCGGAACCGAGCAGAAGCCAACAAAATCCACCGCCCCCAAACCCGCGGCCTGCCACACTCCGCGCGGCCCCCAACGCACCGACGTAATCACCGGATTCCTAAAGAAAGCCTACGCCGAGCTCCATCCGACGGGTGTTCTCCTGTCCCTGGACGTCTTCGGCGTAATGGCCTGGCAGCGCCAAGTCGACCTCGCCCACACCGGACAAGACATCGTCGGCATGGCCCACTACTGCGACGTCCTCAGCCCCATGATCTACCCCAGCCACTTCTTCGGCATGGACAATATCCAGCACCCCGGCGACGAACCCGCCCACTTCATCGGCGAATCCATGGCCCGCTTCGAATTAATCACCCATCCAGATGGAAACCTATCCACCGGCGTAGTCATCCGCCCCTGGCTGCAAGCCTTTCACTGGCGCACCAAAACCTATTCCCCCGAATACATCAAAATCCAGGTAGAAACCGCCAAGGGTAAAGGTGGCATCGGCTTCCTCTTCTGGAACGCCGCCAACGACTACAGCAAGCCCTACGAAGCCATGCCCGAAATGAAAGCGGAAGACGCCAAAGAATCCAAGTCCGGCGCCAAACCCAAATACCTCCGCGGCGACGAACTCCCGGTAGCCACCACGCAAGCCGCCTTAACCCCCACCAAATAGAGTCCATCATCTAGAAATTGTCATCCTGAGCGAGGATTGGTCTTGCGCCCCAGCGCAAGACCAACCGCAGTCGAAGGACCTGCTTTTCGCCTGTCATCCCGATCGAGGCGCTTTTTGCGCGGGTGCCGCATCCTAGCCGCGTCCTTTGCGGCTAGGGTGGGACACGATGCCGCCTCGACAAGAGGGGTTGGCCGCCCCGCCCAATCCGCCGTCGGCATACCGAACCAGTCCCACGAGCTTTATTTTGTTCAGCGAAAAAAAAGCCCCACCCGGTCGCACCGATGCGACCCAAGTGGGGCTCTCGTTCTACAGCCGCTTCAGAACAATACGGTCAAATTGGTGTTCACGTCGATGCGGTATCCAGTGATCGTCCCGGAAACCGTCGCCAGCAGGTTCCCCGACTCGTCGTACTGATTGATGGCAAACGTCCCGGTAAACGAGAGGCCATCTTTCGCCAGTTTCACACTCTCGCGAATGCTGCCCAATCCCAGCGGTTCGGTCGTGCTGGTCGTCGGGTCCCAGGAGATCGCGTAGTGATTGAGCTTGTAGGTAGACCCACCCACGTTCTCCCAAACTCCCATACAGAAGCTCTGCGTGTCCGGATTGCGCGAAGAATTCATCATCTCCGTGCCATCGCTGTGCCAGTGCACGATCGCCTGATCGATGATGTTACCCCCCGAGAGGAATTGCACCCGCCACATCCCCACGATCGGATCCGTAGTCGCTGAAGCCAGAATTAAAGAAGCCGAGTCGTCCCCCACCTGCCACGACTGCCGATGCACCTTCGCCTTCGGCAGCGTCCCGGTGTTGGTGCATTGAGCAACGGCCGTCGCCGTCAGAAGCGCGCCCGCCAGTAGCAGGCTCAAAGTTGCTGTGATCTTCTTGAATGTCATTTTCGCGTCCTTCTCCTTCAAAATTTTGCCGACTTGCGTGTCGCATCCTGCTCGAAAACCCCAGCCCGCGCAATGCAGCCGGGGTAAAGATTGGGTGAAGCAGAGGTGAATCCGTAAGTCATTGCGGACATAGGAAGTTCGGTGCAACTTCCGGACATCAATGCTATAGTTTCTGGGCTCCCCCAAAGAGCGTCGTGTGCCTGCCTGTATCCACAAGTTCGACGAATTCGAGTTGGACCCCTCCCGCTTCGAGTTGCGCCGCCACGGCCGCGCACTGAAACTCGAACGCATCCCCATGGAGTTGCTCATCCTTCTCATCGAAAAGGACGGCAGCGTCGTCACCCGCCAGGAAATCGTCGACCGCCTCTGGGGCAAGGAAGTCTTCGTCGACACCGAGCACGGCATCAACACCGCCATCCGCAAAATCCGCCAGGCCCTGAAAGACGATTCCGACCGTCCTCGCTTCGTCCAGACCGTAACCGGCAAAGGCTATCGCTTTGTCGCCGAAAAAAACGGAACCTCAAGTTCTTCGGCGGTGATCGCGGCGGTAAAACCCCAAACTGCAAATACAGACGCCGGGGCGATGCCCCCGGGCATCGCTCCGAAGGCAAGACTACGCCGCTGGCAACCTGTGCTGATTGTGATTTTGGCCCTGGGTCTGGCGGCCGCGGGGTTGCTGGCCGCGAACATCGCCGGAGTTCGCGACCGCGTCTTTCGGGCAAGCCGCGCGTCTCAAATCCACTCCATCGCCGTCATTCCACTCGCCAATCTCTCCGGCGACTCTTCGCAGGACTATTTCGCCGACGGCATGACCGACGAACTCATCACCGCCCTTGCTAAGAACCGCAACCTGCGCGTAGTCTCCCGCACCTCGGCCATGCAATATAAAGGTGTGCGGCGCCCCGTCCGTGACATCGCCCGCGAACTCAATGTTGACGGCATCCTCGAAGGCTCCATCGAGCGTTCCACGAACCGCGTCCACATGACCGTGCAACTCATCTACGCCCCCACCGACACGCACGTCTGGGCCGAAAGCTACGACCGCGACCAGACTCAGGCCTACTCGCTGCCTGAAGAACTCTCTCAGACCATCGCCAAAGAAGTGAAGGTCGCAACTTCTCCCGCGCCCCCGCAGCGCTACATCGATCCCGAAGCCCACGACGCCTATCTCCACGGCCGCTATTTCTGGTTCACCTTCAACGTCCCCAATACGCTGCCTTATTTCGAGAAAGCCATCCGACTCCAGCCCGACTATGCCGCAGCCTGGAGTGGCCTCGCCGATACCTACTCCATCGACGGCATGCAGAATCACCTGCCCTCTGAAGTCAGCGAGAAAGCTCACTTCGCCGCCCTCAAAGCCCTCGAACTCGACCCTTCCCTCCCCGAAGCCCACAACTCCCTTGCCGCCTGGTACCTTTTCTACGCCTGGGACCCAGTTCGCGCCGAAGTCGAAGCCCGCCGCGCCCTCGAACTCAATCCCAACTACGCCGAGGGCCACCATGTTCTTTCTTACATCCTTGAAGCCCAGCAACGCTACCCGGAAGCCGAAGTCGAGGCCAGGCGTTCTACGGAACTCGACCCCTTCGAGCACATCTGGGAATTAGGCGTTTTCTACACGAACATCCATCAATATGACACCGCCCTCAAAGAGCTGAACATGCAGCGCCTCGCTCGCCCCGACGACCCCGACATCGCCTTTAATCTTTCGAAACTCTACTGGCTCAAAGGGATGTACAAGGAATCCCAGTCCGAATACGAGCGCGGGTTCGATCTGCAGCACGATCCCGCCGCCAGAGCCGCCGCCCACCAGGCTTGGATTACCGGCGGAGAACCCGCCGTCGAGCGCTGGGGCGCGAAACACATCAAGGCTCTCGCCCGCAAGCAATACTTCCAGGCCGAGTTCGTCGCCACAATCATCGCCTTCACCGGCGACAAAGACGAAACTCTCAAATATCTCGAAATCTCCTACCGCAACCACGACCCCGACCTGATCTTCATCCAGAACGAACCCCTCTTCGACTTCCTCCACACCGACCCCCGCTACCAATCCCTCGTGAAAAAACTCGGCCTCCCGCCCGCCCCCTGACGACGTCGTCCCACCCCCCATATCTCGGCCCTTTTGTGAGACATGGGAATTTTCACTCGTCCCCCAAACGTCCACCCCACTGCCACTCCACCACAAAAGTGCCTGGGTAATCGTCGAAGCAAAAAAGTGGCGCACCGGAGTGCGCCACTGAATAAAACAAGTTTGTTCGTCAGCTACTGTGGAGATACGGTTGCCGTTACTGTTGCAACACGAAGTATCCGAGTGACAACTGGTCGGCATCGTTCTGAATCGCCACTACTTCGGTGCCGTCCACAACATAGTAAGTAAACGTATCCGCAGTGACGGCGGACACTGAATCAACCCCGGTGATGGTTCCAGTGAATACCCCGCTGTCCTGGGCCGTGAAGGCTCCAGAAAGTGGCAGATTGACGACCGGAACCATAAATTCGTTCAAGTCGACGAATCCAGTCAGAGTACCGACTCCGTCGGCCACAACGGGACCGACGCCATCGTACTCATTGCCCGCCACAACCTGACTAAGGCTCAACCCGTAGCTTCCGGTGAAGGTAGCGGCGTTGAACGTGCCGGATTGCGCAAAGCCGACACCTGCAGCGATGTCACCGGGGTCCATGGAAGCGACCAGCGCCTGCCCGTCTCCGGTCAAGTAGAGCTGCAGGGTGTAGGTGAAGTCGGCAGCAGCGTCAGTCAGCCCGGTCAGAGTTACCCGCCCGGTCGAATCGACGGTGTAAGTGGCGCCCGAAGCGAGAGCGACTCCGCCTTGCGCAGTTCGCGCGACGATGTCGTTCATGCTGAGGTTGCCTCCAACGGTGGTGCCATCCGAGTTGGCGGTAATGACTCCCGCCAGCTGCAGTGCTCCGTTGGCGTCAGAGCCGGCTGCGCCGACTACAAAGCTCGTCCCGGAGATGGAACTGGCGGAAAAGGTTCCAGTACTGGAGCCTTGACCGAGGGCAGTTCCGCCCAGAATGCCGGCGAGTGTGTCCGTCGTCTCTACCAACCGAATATGGGTGGCATCGACAATGTAGCCAACCAGCACAAGTTGTTTGACCGCCGAAGCCACGCTGGGATTCAGCGTAAATGTGACCATGCCGAGAGCGTCGGGCGTGCTGACCGTGCTCGCGGTAAAGGTCTGGTCCTGCAGCGGGCCAACCGCGGCGCCGTCGTTGATGTCGAAAATGCTGCCGGTGCCCGAGATGGCGCCCGCACTGTCGACGTTAAGTACGCCGCCCAGGACGAGCGGAAACCCCGTGCTGTCCAAGCCAGCGGCGGAAAACGCGTAGCCGCCCGAGGGCGCGGCCAGGCTGGTTTGCAGATCGAGCGTTCCGCTGGAGGTCGCCGAAGTGTCGAACTCGGTGATCAGAGCGCTGGCGCTCGAAACCAGAGTAGCGTCAAGTGTTTCCACTCCAGCCACGCCGATCGCCGCGTCTGCCGTGACCAGCGTAATGATCACGTTGCCGTCGGTGCTCGCCACCCAGGTGCCGCCGGTGATGACGTCGTGCACCGCGCCCGTCAGGTTGACCAGATCCTGCTCGCCACCCGTGACCGCGCCCGCGGCCGTAACCGTGAACACGCCGGAGACCGAGTAAGGATCCGCTCCGTGGTTAGAGAACACGTAGTTGCCGGGAGCCGGAGCCGCAGAGGCGGCGCCGGTGACAGTTACTGTCGCGCTCGCCGATTTCGCGTCGTCCGTTACCGAGCTTGCCGTAATCACCACGTTCCCCGTCGTTGCCGGTGCAGTGTAAACGGTCGTGACCGCGGTTGCGGTTTGAGTTGGATTAAACGAACCGCACAGGTTGACCGGAGCGCAGCTCCAGGTCACGCCCGCGGCTGCCGTGTCGCCGACCACAGTGGCTCCGATGGTCGCGGTTCCGCTCGGTGCGATAGAGGATGGTGGAGCCGGGCTCAACGCGACGGCGATCGCCGATGTTGCTTCAATGGTGATCGCCGGCGTGCTGGCGCTCGCCGTGGTATCGGTAACCGAAGTCGCGGTGATAACCACCGTACTCGCGGGTACAGCTGCAGGCGCGGTGTAAGTGACGGCCGTGCCGCTGGCCGAAGTGGCCGAGCTGAACCCGCCGCAGGTGCCGGCTGGAGTGCAGCTCCAGGTCACTCCTCCATCGGCCGAGTCGTTGGCTACGGTCGCGCTAACCGGAGTTGTGTCATTCACAAAGGTGGAAGTCGGAGCCGCGCCCATGGTAACCGCAACCGGTGCCTTGCTATTCGAGGTTCCGCTACATCCGAGCGAGGCGGCAATCAAGCCCAAGGTCAAAGCCAAGAGCAGAGAAATGCGCAGAGAAATCGCTTGAAGGATTTTCACAGTGCACCTCCGGTCAGTTCAACCTGCATGGTTGTCTTCGCAGTGTTCGGCCGCGCCCGCGAGTGCGCGCGAAGCAGGAATCCCCGTTCACTTCGCACCGTGACCATGCGGCCGCCGAAGATCAGCTGGCGAACCAGCAAGTAATTCGTGCTGTGAATCTTTTCCATCGCTCCCACAACCTGCACCGCTTGACCGGAGCGCAGAGCTTCTTGTGTCTCCTTCGTCAGGTACGGACCGAGATGAGCGTCAAGCACGCCTTGCGGCGACGCCACGAGCAGATGCAGGCCCACGGGATGTCCAGAAGTTCGTTGAGAGATCACCCCTTGAATGGTGCCGTTCAGCCTGACTTCGTGCGTCGCGTCATAGCCCCCATGCACCGCATAGCGTGACGCAGTCTGTGCACTGGCTTCAATGTTGAGGACCGCGAGCAGCAGGATAGTAGTCAGCAATGGCGCGAACAATAGAACGCGTTTGGTATTCCGAACACAGTTCATGAATTCTCCTTGAGGGTTTTGAGCGAGGTCTAGTTGTGTTTGTAAATCATCTGCCGCAGTCTGAAGCCATCTAAGTGAGCAATGTCACGAAGTGCATTTACAAAATGGGATAGAGTTTCGAAATGGGAGGACAGACGGTCCCCCGCCCGCCCGGCGTAAAGAAAGAAAGAAGGACGCGTCGACGGCCGCCGCCACCGTGGAAGAGCGGCGCTTCAGCGCCGCGTAAACCATCAGAACCAGAATCGGTCTTCAGCCCCGAGAACCCTGCCCCAAAATCCCCTTGGCTTCGACCGCGGCTTTTTTTGCCTGTCATCCTGAGCGATGATTAGTCTTGCACCCCAGCGCAAGACCACCCGCAGTCGAAGAGCCTGCCCTGAGCGAAGCCGAAGGGACCCCAACCCACCCGATACCCATGCCAACCGTCGCCAGGAGCCCTCACGATGAACCCCGGGTGACGGGTAACTGAGAACCGACAAGAGGGCTGCCCCAGCGTCTCAAAACGATGCACCTCGGGCGCCCGTTTTTGCCCATCCTGCCGCCGCGCCGACCGACTGCCGATATTTCGGCAGCCCCTAACCTAAACAACCCAAACTACTTATCAATATACGTATCTATTTGTACATATATATTTGTACATCATAATGTTCCTGCAGGAACATTTCTCACTTTCTGCATTATGTTCCTGCAGGAACATTCCCCTGCTCTCCCGCGGCCCGAGCCCCCGGGACGCCCGGGCGGACGAAAGGCGTCCGCCCCTCCACGACCCCGTCCCCGCGCGACGCTCAGATATAATATTCACGTAGTCCTAAGGAGTCCGCATGGCAATCCAGAAGACCGACAAGATCTGGCACAATGGCAAGCTCATCAACTGGGACGACGCGACCATCCACGTCATGTCGCACGTCATCCACTACGGCTCTTCGGTCTTCGAAGGCATCCGCTGCTACGACCTGCCCACAGGCCCGGCCATCTTCCGCGCCGATGAACACATGCAGCGCCTGCTCAACTCCGCCAAGGTCTACCGCATCGACGTCGACTTCACCCGCGAGCAACTGGTCAAAGGCATGCTCGCGACCGTCAGCCACAACGGCACGTGGCCCTGCTACGTGCGCCCCATCGTGCTGCGAGGATACGGCGAGGCCGGCGTGAACCCCTTCAACTCGCCGACCGAGGTCTACATCATCAACTATCCATGGGGGAAATATTTGAGCAGCGCGGAGAGCGAAGGCTGCGACGTATGTGTGTCTTCCTGGACGCGGCTCGCGCCCAACACCCTGCCCGCCATGGCCAAGGCCGGCGCCAACTACATGAACTCGCAGCTCATCAAGATGGAAGCCATCGTCAACGGCTACGTCGAAGGCATCGCGCTCGACGCCACGGGCTTCGTCAGCGAAGGCTCGGGCGAGAACCTGTTCCTGGTGCACAATGACAAACTGATCACCGCGCCGCTCGGCAACTCGGTGCTGCCCGGCATCACCCGCGACTCGGTGCTGCAGATCGCGCGCGATTTGAGCATCCCAATCGTCGAGCAGATGATTCCGCGCGAGATGCTCTACATCGCCGACGAGGCCTTCTTCACGGGCACTGCCGCGGAAGTCACCTCGATTCGCTCAGTCGACAAGATCAAGGTGGGCAAGGGCGCGGGCGTTGGTCCCATCACGAAGGCGCTGCAGAAGGAGTTTTACGCCATCGTGCGCGGCGAGAAGACCGACCGCCACGGCTGGCTCACGCCTGTGCCAGTCGCCAGCAAGGCCGGCAGCAAGCAGCCGGTCGGCGTATAATTCAGGCTCGTTAGAAGGCAGGAGGGGCGCGGCATGCGCCCCTCTTACTCCGTTTAGCCCGCACAAAACATAACACCCTCACTGAAGGAGAAAATAATGTCCCAGCAAATCACTCCTGAATTTGTCCTCGGCTATCGAGCGGTCGTGCTCGATGGCTTCAAGCGTGAAGCAGAAATCACCAAGAAGGTAATCGCCGCCATCCCCGACGCGAAGTCGGACTTCCGTCCCGATCCTGTTGCCCGCACGGCTAAGGACTTGGCGTGGCACCTGGCCAATACTGATGTTCAGTTTCTTGACGGCATCGCCGACCTGAATTTCAAGATGGAGAATCCGGAACATAAGCCTGAGACCACGGCCGCAGTGGTGGCGTGGTATGACGAGCGGGTGAAGCGCGGGATTGCGCGCGTGGAGGCGATGACGGCCGAGCAGTTGCTCACGCCGGTTGTATTCTTGGGCGTGTTCAACATGCCTTCAGTCTTCTATCTTGGATTTCTGAACAACCATAGCATTCATCATCGCGGCGAGCTGGCGACCTACTTGCGGCCCATGGGATCGAAGGTGCCGGCGATTTATGGCGGCAGTTACGATGAGCCGTTCAAGCCGGCGGCGGCGGCGGAAGAGACCGCCGCGTAGTTCTGCTGTACTTGCATATTTGTACGTATCACGCGAAAGCCGCCCGCAGTGGGCGGCTTTCGGTCTTTAAACGCGTGGACTAACGTGCGCGGAGTGGATTACTCGGCGCTGCCGGGGACGGCGGCGGCGGCGGCTTCGAAGCCGACTTTGGAATGAGTGCCGTCGCAGAAGGGTTTGTTGGTGGAAGCGCCGCAACGGCAGAGGGCAATTTTTTCTCCGGCTTCGACCTTTTTGCCGGTGGCGTCGACAAGATTGACTTTCCCGGTGACGAGGTAGGGACCTTTGGGCAGAATCTGAATGGTTGGATCGGACATGTTTTTCTCCTTTGTGGTTTAGCTTGTTCTAGATTTTAACCAATGGCTTTCGGCGATGCTTACGCTTATCCCTTGCGCGAATCGAGGCTCCAGGGACCGGAGCCGAACTGCGTGATGAGCAGGGCGGCGCCGAGCATGGAGACGTTCTTCATGAACATGATCATCTGCATCTGGCGCATCATGGGATCCGCGACGGTCCAGAAATTGTGCAGCATGGGCGTGACTCCGACCAGGAAGAGAGCGATGAGCCACGCGCCGAGCTTAGCGCGATAGCCGAGCAGGATCGAGAGGCCGCCAAGAATGGCAATGATGCCGGAGGCGGGCACGGCGATCGAGGCCAGCGGCACACCCTGGGAGGCGGCGTAGGCGATGGTCTGGCTGCGGAAATGGTTGGGGCCGGCCATCACGAAAATCAGGACGAAGAACAGGCGGCCGAGCAGGACCAGCGGGCCCGAGGCCGGGGTGAGGTTGGACGACGTAGCGGGAGTTGCCATGGTTTTTCTCCTTCGGAAACAGTGGTTTTAGATTCGTTTTGCCCAACAAAGATCATAAGCTTCGCAGCGGTCAAAACTTCTGGGGCTAAAGCCCTCATCGAAAGAAAGCCCCTTATCGCAGCGCTGAAAGCGCTGCGCCCACCCAAGAGCAAGCGCGACCTTATTGCACGGCGCCGGTCGTCGCTTCGGCTGCCAATTGCTGGATCTGCGCGATTGCGGCTGCTCTGGCGATCTCTGCCTGGGCGCCGGGCTTCTGATTCTCCGCGTGGATGAAAGTCACGTCGGTGAGTCCGATGAAAGCCAGAATGTGGCGCAGATAGGGTTCCTGATAATCGAAGTGTTCGGTGGGCGTGCCGGGACGGAATGCGCCACCGCGCGAGGTCACGATGTAAACCTTCTTCCCTTTCAGGATGCCTTGCGGTCCGGTGGCGGCGAACAGGACGGTTTTGCCGACGCGCACGACCTGATCGATCCAAGCCTTCAGGGGCGCGGGAATTGCGAAGTTATACATGGGTGCGCCGATCACGATGGTGTCGGCTTGAACCAGTTCGTTGACCAAGATGTCGGAGAGTTGCAGGACCTGCTTTTGCTCGGCAGTAAGGGTGGCGGGGTCGGAATGAATCGCCTGGACCCATTCATCGGTTATGTGCGGAAGAGCGGTCGTGGTCAGATCGCGCTCGACGACCGTTCCATTCGGATGCTCGTTTTGCCAAGCTTCGACGAAGCGGCCGGTCAGCTGACGGGAAATTGAGTTGCGGCGCGCGCTGGAATCTACGCGAAGTAGTTTCATTTGAGACCCTCCCAATTCAATCCAGTAGATGAGGCGGCTCCGGCAGTGGTTACAATAAATAACTATTGGCTCTTTTCATAGTAGGAACTTTAGAGTAACCTAGTAACTGATTCGCATGGTGAAGCTGCGCCCTTTCAAAGCGATTTTGCGAAACAAGTTCCGGTGAATACATTATGAGACGATCTGCTCAAACTCCATCTCCGTGCGCGATCAGTGGTTTGCTGGAAGTGCTGACGCGGCCGTGGACGATGCATATTCTATGGGCTCTGAGCATGAACGGGCCGACGCGGTTCGGCGTGCTGCGGAAGAACGTGGCGGGAATTTCTTCGCGCGTGCTCACGGAGCGGCTGCGGACACTGGAGGATAAGGGGTTCGTGTTCCGGCATTACGAGCCGACGATTCCCCCGGCGGTGACTTACGGCATTACCGAGCGGATGAAAGACATTCAGAAAGTGCTGGCGCTGCTGGAAGGGATGGCGCGGAAGTGGAGCGCCGAGGAAGCGAAGATTGCGGGCGGGCACAGGACTTCCGCGGCGGCGACGCACGCATAGGAGGAAGTCTGCGCGACGGGCGTCGTCGATGAGTGTAGATGGAGGGTAGTGGTGCAGTTTGGTATTCACAGCAAATTAAGGAAGCGAGCCAAACGCGCGACTATTGGGTCGCAAACACCGCGCCGCACCGCGGGGCTCGCCCAGATCCCCTTCGGCTTCGCTCAGGGCAGGCCCTCGCTGCGCAAAGAACGATTGCTCGGGATGACAACGCAAAATGCCTAAGAACTCCGAGATGTTGCTTGTGATATTTCGGCTGGCAAGTCAATTACTTCGGCTGAGACCTTGGAGGGGCGGCCTTCTGGCGCGATCTTTGTCAGCGGGTTGGCCGGGCGTGCGGGGAGGTTCTTTACCTCTGTTGGCGCCGGCGGTTGAGCTCGTGGCTCCCGCGATCGGGCTTACGCCGTCGTCATCATCATCATGAAGAACAATGTTCAGCAGTGAGCTGTGAACTCGCAGGTTGTCGCCGACGTCGTAATGGATGAAGCCAAGCTTTCGAAAGCGGTTCATGAAAAAGCTGACTCGTGAGCGCGTCGTCCCGATCATCTCGGCCAGAGTCTCCTGACTGAGTCTGGGGACGGACATTTCCGAGACTCCTTTCTTGCCGAAGTGCGCCATCAACAGAAGCACGCGGGCGAGCCGCTTTTCGCTGGAATTGAAAAGCTGATCAACCAGGTCATCCTGATATCGGATGTTCCGCCTCAGCAAGTACTTGACAAACAGGGCGGACAATTTTGGTTCCGCACTCATGGTGCGCATCATCGCCTTCGGCTCGATGTGCAGCAGGACACAGTCTGTCATTGCGGTTGCCGATGACATGCGATGGGGCTGACCCGCCAGTCCGCCTTCGCCAAAGAAATCGCCTTCGCCCAGAATGCCCAGAGTTGCTTCTTTCCCGGCTTCTGACACTACGCTGAGCCGCACTTTTCCGGTTTGGACAAAGAATAGACCGTCCCTGGAATCGCCCTGAACGAAGATCTTGTCCTTCTTTTGAAAAGGGAACATGACCCGGCCCTTCCCGATCGTTGAAAGAAAGGTGCGGGGATTGAAATCGGGTTTTCTCTTCGCGCTCGTGTTTTGCTTCACCATAGGCCGTCCTGACTGGAGGTGCTGGTACTGTCAATTATGGGGAATGCGAGGAAGCTTTACTGATCAGTAACGCTCACAGTGCTTTGGCGGTTTGGAGGATGCACGGGGCTGGCGAAGGTTAGGAATTCGTCATCCTTGAATGCTTCATGCGGTTGTGGGACGAAATTTGCGGACAGGAAGAGGCGCGAGCGGCGCTGCATGCAGCGGGGGCGGTCCCGTCTACGGCATCGGCGGGATTGGCGGGCGTACGGTCCTTCGCCCGGCTGTTGCCGGGCTCAGGATGACGCTTTCGGGGGATGACCGTTTGGTTCGGTGGGCTGGTGGCTTACGGTAGAATCCATTCTTTGAGAATCAATTTGGTTGAGCCTTTGAAAGGCCTTCGCGCCGTTGGCGGTAACGGCGGCGCAACGGGTGATTCGATTCCTTGCACCTTCGGATGACTTCGTGAAAGTTTGGATTCTGGTGTGCGCGGCGGTGGTTTCGATTGGCATTTGTTCTGGGCAAAGTCCGCCTGCGAATCCGCCGGGGATTCGGGTTATTGTGGTGGCGACTCCCTCTCGAGCGCAGGAAATTCTCGATCAACTCAAGCTGGGCAAGGATTTTGCGGAGCTGGCGCGCGCCAATTCGTCGGATCCGACCGGGGTGAATGGCGGTTACATCGGCCGACCTGATCCGGGCGTGCTGTGCCCGGAACTGAAGGACGCGCTGAAGGGAGTGGCGGCCGGGCAGTTCAGCGGGATCGTTCAGGTCCCGGGGGGATATGCGATTCTCAAAGTTTTGTTGGAATCAGACGTACCGCAGCAAGATGCGAACATCGCTCCGCCGCTTTGGACGACGGCTCCTTGTGCGGTGCGGCCTACAATTTTCGTATCTGGGTATGGCGAAGCGGAGGCGATTTATCGAGGATTTCCCAAGTCGGATGGCTGGGAGCGGGATTTGCAGCAGGTGTGCGCCATCCGGACAGAATCGATTCCGGTGGTGCTGGAGCGGCTGGATAAAGCGTTGGACCCCAGGAATCCAGAGGCCTCGCGCATATCGGCGCTGGATTTGATGCAACGGCATTATGCTTCGGCGCAGCTGCACGCTTATCAGGGGGAGATGGAGAAGGCGGTGCAAGAATGGAAGTCGGCTCAGCAAGTTGCCAAGGCGGGTGTGCCGGATGCGCTGCCCATGATGGAAGAGACCCTGGGCGTTGCTTATCTTCATAAGTCTGAGATGGAGAACGGCGAGTATCGCACTCCGGGAGACCGATGTATTTTTCCGCCGCGGCCGGGTGTGCCTTACGCCAAATTTCTCAAGGCGGAGGATTCAGAAAAGGCGGTGCAGTACTTCTTACAATATCTGGCGCAAAAGCCGGACGACCTGGAAGTGAGATGGATGCTGAATCTGAGTTACATGACGCTGGGGCAGTATCCTCAGGGCGTTCCGCAGAAGTATCTGCTTCCGCCTTCTATTTTTGAATCGAAAGAGAGCATTGGGCGTTTTGTGGATGTGGCTCCGGCGGCGGGACTGAAGCTGTTCTCCGAGGCAGGCGGGGTGATCGTGGATGATTTCGAAAATAACGGCCTACTGGATGTGGTGACGTCGAGCATCGATTTCTGCGAGTCGCTGCATTACTTCCACAACAACGGCGATGGAACATTCACGGAACGGACCAAGGAGGCCGGACTGGCGGACCAGTTGGGGGGACTGAACATTATTCAGGCGGACTACAACAACGACGGGTGCATGGACATTCTGGTGTTGCGCGGGGGGTGGGAGTTTCCTATGAGGAAGTCGCTGCTGCGCAACAATTGTGACGGTACTTTTACCGACGTTACGGATGAAAGCGGACTGGGGGCGAGCATCACGGCGACGCAAACCGCGGCTTGGGCGGATATTGATAACGACGGCTATCTTGATCTGTTTATCGGAAACGAAAATGGGCCGAGCCAGCTATTCCATAATCGAGGGGATGGAACTTTTGAGGATATTTCCCGCTCGGCCGGAGTGGACAAGGTCGCGTTTACCAAGGGCGTGGTGGCGGGGGATTACGATCAGGACGGGTACATGGATTTTTATGTCGCCAACTACTTTGGGGGGAATTTTCTTTATCACAACAATCATAACCGTACTTTTACCGAGGCTGGAAAAGAAGCGGGAGTGCAGGACACGCAGGGCAGTTTTGTGGCCTGGTGGTTTGATTACAACAACGATGGCTGGCCTGATCTTTATGTGAGCAGTTATTTCGGCGGGGATGAAGAGGTCATGCGAACGTATCTTGGACTTCCTCACTCAGTGCAGACCATGAAGATCTACAAGAATTTGGGGAATGGTACTTTTCAGGACGCGACCAAAGAGGTTGGGCTGGACAAAGTTTTCATGCCGATGGGATCGAATTTTGGCGACGTGAATAATGATGGGTATCCTGATATTTATCTGGGGTCAGGAAATACTTCGTTTGCTGCGCTGTTGCCGCATGTTTTGCTGCTGAATCAAGAAGGAAAGTCTTTTGGGGACATTACGGCTTCGTCGGGCACCGGGGAATTGCATAAGGGACACGGGATAGCGTTTGCGGATTTGGGCCGCGACGGCAATGAAGATATTGTTGCGGAAATCGGGGGCGCGGTGCCATCGGATGCGCATGCCTTGCGCCTGTTCAAGAATCCGGGCAGCGGCAACGATTGGATCAATGTGCGCCTGGTGGGAGTGAAGACGAACCGGGCGGCGATTGGGGCGCGCATCAAGGTCACGGTGCGGGACGAAGGTCAGGCGGAGCGTTCGATTTATCGTACGGTGAGCAGTGGAGGATCGTTTGGCGCGAATCCGATGGAGCAGCATATTGGGTTGGGGAAGTCGGCTCGAATTTTGGATCTGGAGATATGGTGGCCGACGAGCGATACCAGGCAGCATTTCGGTAATGTGGGGGCGAATCAGTTTATTGAGGTCAAGGAATTTGGCAAGGATTTCACTCCGCTGAAGCGGACTGCGGTGCGGTTGGGCGGGGCGGGGAAAATTCCGGGCGCAGCGGGGCGGAAAGTAGCGGCGCAAGCGGGGGGCGGGAAGCCGCAGTGAGGTGTTGGCTAGGGTGGGCAAACATCTTTAACCACTAAGGGCACGAAGGTTCACGAAGGAAACCTGGTCTCGTTCATGGTTTCTTGATGCGGAGCTTATGAAACGCGGGGCTATGAAACTTCGAACGGCTTTGATGGCTCTGGTGGTGCTGACGGGCGCTGGGGCGTGGGGCGGGGAAACGCATGCTATCTCGGGGTTGGTGCTGGCGGTCGATGCGGCGCATAAATCCATGACGGTGTCGTGCAACGGTGTTCCTGGGTACATGGATGCCATGACCATGCCGTTTGACGTTCGGGACGCCAAGGCTCTTGACGGTATACAGCCGGGAGTGACTGTTGATTTCACGTTGGTGGTGAATGGAGATTCTTCCTACGCGGAAAATATTCGCGTTCATCCCTATCAGAACCTGGAACAGGAACCGTTGGAAGCAGGGCGACTGGCCATCGTAAGTAAGCTGGCGAATCCGGCGGCTGCGGCCCATGTTCTGAACCCGCAGCAGGCCGTGCCCGATTTCACGCTTACGGACCAGGCTGGACGCAGAATCATCTTTTCTGCCTTGAAGGGAAAAGTCGTAGCCCTCAGCTTCGCTTATGTGCGTTGTCCGAATCCTGCGTATTGCTTCCGGCTGACCAATCACCTGGGGGAATTGCAGAAGCGCTTTGCCAAGGACCTGGGCAGCGACTTGGTGTTGCTCACCATCATCATCGATCCGGAACACGATCAGGATGAGGCGATCACTAAGTATGCCGGACTTTTTCATGCCGATCCGCAGACCTGGCATTTCCTGACTGGGCCGCTGCCTGAGGTGCAGCGGGTCTCGCGTATGTTTGGAATGGAATTCTGGAGCGACGAAGGGTTTCTTACACACTCGTTTCATACGGTCGTCATTGATCGCGAGGGCAGGCTGTTTGCCAACCTGGAAGGCAACCAGTTTACCTCCGAGCAACTCGGCGACCTGGTGCAGACAGTGATGGTGCAAACAGTGGTGGAGCGGCCGGTCGCTTCGTCACCGCGCTCCAACCCACCTGCTGCCCCCTAGCGCTGCCCCTTAACGCTCCCCTCAATAACGACGAAAGCATGATTCAGTAGGGATCAGCGAGAATTGTCACCTCAGAGAAGGACCGGCAGTTGAGTGGGTCTACTGGGAACCGGAGGCGGGCGGTGACGACGGCTTCTCTGGGTACAGGAGATCAAACTCCGGCTCGTCATGCAATGGGATGAGGTCCGGATCGCGGCGGGCCCAAGCGGAGTCCTTGAACCCCGCTTCCCAGGATTTATGAAGGGCGTCCATAGCATCTGACTTTCTGCCCAGCTTGCAGTACAGACAAGCCGCGTTGTAAAGAATCGAGGCTTCATTGGCGCGTAAAGTGACCGCCAGGTTGAGTTCGCGCAAAGCGTCGTCCGAGCGCTCCAAATAAGCATAGTCGGAGCCCAGCAGGATGCGAGCGCGCGCGTCTTCCGGCACTTGTTTCAAATGGTTCTCAAGCGCCGCCATCCTGCGCTGGCGCATGTTGCGAAGGCCTTCTTCTTTGCCCATCGCGCCCAGACAATTCAGGATGGGCACATAGACGTTGTAATCCTCACCGCTGGCTTCCACAGCGGTCTCTGCCACATCCACAACTTCCTGATAGCGTCCCGCAGCAAACAGCGCGCGGCAAAGCAGGTAATGGGCGCCTTCGCAGTCGCGTTTGCGTTCGATGGCCTTCTTGGCCATGCGCACGGCTTCGTCGTGCAGTTCGGCGGCGTAGAGAACCCAGGCCTGGCTGACCTGCACTTCCGGGAGATCCCAGCGCAGAGCTACGGCTTTGCCGGATGTTTCCCGCGCCCGTTCTACCCACACCTGGTCGCGGCTGTAGTTACAGAAGAACATGGCGCAGGCATTGGCGCTGGCGGCATAGGCCAGGGCGAAGCTGGGGTCAATGGCCACGGCGTTTTCGAACATCTGCAGGGCGAACTCCAGGTCCTGGCGAGTCTGGCGCCGCGCATAGCGCTTGCCCCGCAAATAGAGGTCATAGGCCTGCAGGTTTTCCGTGGGCTTCACCGCCAAAGCCTCAAGTTCCTCCGGGGAAAGCGTCACGCGCAGGGCTTCGGCGATCCGGCGGGCCATTTCGTCCTGCACTTCGAAAACGTCCTTCATCTCGCGGTCAAAACGATCCGACCACAGCGGAAAGTCCGTCTGCGTATCCACCAGTTGCACATTGATGCGGAGGCGGGCTCCGGACCGGCGCAAGGTGCCGGTGAGAACATAGGCCGCGCCGAGCTGCCGTCCGACCTGCGCCGGGGTTACCTGCTTGTCCCGGAAGGCAAGAATTGTCGGACGCGAAAAAATATTCAGTCCCCGAATCTTGGAGAGCTCGGTGATGACATCCTCGGTAATGCCATCGCGCAGGTATTCGTCTTCCTTGGCGCCGCTCAGATTCTCAAAGTAAAGAACCGCCACGGATTTCTTGGTCTGCTTCTGAACGCCTGGATCCGACTCAGTCTTCTCCTTCGTGCGCCGTGTGCTGGATTCGAGGTTCCGTTTGAGACGGTTGAGGTCAGTTTTCAGCTCGCTGGCCGTTTGACAGCGGAGATTTCGATCCTTCTCCAGGACCTTGTCCAGGATGCGCGCAAAATCAGGGGGCAGCAGGGGATTCAACTCGGCTGCCGGCCTCGGCTCGCGATTCAGGATGGCGTCGAAGATCACGGCCGAGGTGTCACCCTGAAACGGGAGCGTTCCGGTGGCCATCTGGTAGAGCACCGTGCCCGTGGAAAACAGATCGGTCCGGGCATCGACTAATTGCCCGCGTGACTGCTCCGGCGACATGTAAGAAACCGTACCCACGGCCGAGCCCGGCGAAGTGAGCTCATTGGCGAAAACCTGGGTCTCCTCGTCCTCGACGGAAGATCCCTGGGCGACTTCTGCACGGCTCACCTTCGTCGGGCCGATCTTCGCCAAACCGAAATCCAGAATTTTCACTTGTCCGCGCTCATTCAGAAAAAGATTCGCCGGCTTAATGTCGCGGTGCACGATCCCCTTGGCGTGGGCCGATTCGAGGGCGTCGGCGATCTGGATGCCGAGCGCCAGCAACTTGTCGATCTCCATCGGCTGCCGGCTCATCTGTTGCGCAAGCGTCTGCCCTTCGAGCAATTCCATGACGATGAAGTGCCGGCGCTCGTGCTGTTCAATGGCGTGAATGGTGCAGATGTTGGGATGATTCAGAGAAGAAGCAGCCCGCGCCTCGCGCTGGAAGCGTTCCAGCAGTTGGCTGTCCTGGGCCATATCCTGAGGAAGAAACTTCAGGGCCACGCGGCGGCCGAGCTGAGAGTCCTGGGCTTCGTAGACCACACCCATGCCACCTGAGCCCAGTTTGCGGAGAATCTTGTAATGCAGGAGGGACTGGTCGATGAGGGGATCTTGGTTCATATCAGTCGGTTCATATCAGTCGGTTCATATCAGCCTGGTTCATAGCCGGTTGATGGTATCTGGCCTCGGAGGTGGCGTCAAGGAAACCGGTCGAGCGGCTAAAATCAGTTGGCGAAAATCCCTATCGTACTCATGAACAGATCGGCGGGACGGTTTTGCCACCGGGCGTGAAGAAGTGTTGTCCGGCTACTGGCAGAGGCTGGTTGCGTCGTTCATGATGATGGCGCCTCCAGGAGGGTAAGGGGAAAGCATCAGTCAGCGAATATTTCCCAGGCGTTAATTCTGAGTGAGCTCTCGGGTAAGCGGCGCGGGTGCAAAACCGTGTTCAGGAATGGACACCGCGGTACGATTTCGGACAGGAATCTCGGGGGCTGGACCGAGGGCGATGACCTAACCTAATTCTTTTCTGCGCGTTCTGTGTCTTCTCGATTGGCAGCGAGAGTGTAGAGGGGATGCCAGCAACAATCTGGGGTCGTCAGTCAACCGTCTCTCTAATGGAGGTGGAAAATGCGAACGGTGATCAGGAATTTCCGCTATAGCTTGCGGATGTTGCGCAAGAATCCGGGCTTGACGGCTGCGGTGATCGCTACGCTGATGCTGGGCATTGGGGCGACGACCGCCATTTATACGGTGGTTTATGCCGTGTTGCTCGCGCCTTTGCCTTTTCCCCATCCCGAACAATTGGTGATGGTCTGGTCGAAGGTGAACGGGGGCGACAACGCGATGTCCGCTGGAGACTTCCTCGACTGGAGAGAGCAGAACAAGGCTTTCCAGCAGATGGCAGCTTTTACCCAAAGTAGTTTCAATCTCGCCGCGCGGGACCAGCCGGAGCCAATCGACGGGATGCGCTGCACGCCTGGTTGGTTCAGCCTGCAGGGAATTCCGTTCTTCATGGGTCGCGACCTGCTTCCCGAGGAAGAAATTCTCGGCAGAGACCATGCCGTTGTTCTTACTTACAAATTGTGGAAACGGCTGGGAGCGAATCGCGGAATTCTCAGTCAGCCAATACGGGTCGACGGCGAACCTTATACCGTGGTCGGAGTGTTGGCGCCGGGTGTAGGGGACCGCTTCACCTTTGAGATGGCGGCTCCGCTGGCCTTCCGGCCGCAAGAGGTTAATCATGACTACCATTGGCTGCTGACCATGGGCCGGTTGAAGCCTGGAGTTACTCTGCAACAGGCGCAGGCCGATATGGATGCCGTCACCAGTCGTATTGCGGACGTGTATCCGGTCACCAATAAAGGCTGGGGAGCGTCGGTCGAGCCGCTGAAGAATGACTTCCTTCCCGCTGAACGAATTCGCAACTTGTGGCTGCTGCTGGGTGCGGTGGGATTCGTCCTGCTCATTACCTGCCTGAATGTTGCGAATCTGTTGTTGGCCAAGGGCGCGGCGCGGCAGAGAGAAATTGCGATTCGGAGTTCGGTGGGGGCCACGCGCGGACAAATCTTTGGCCAGTTTCTTACCGAGAGCCTGGTACTTGCTCTTCTAGGAGGCGGACTCGGCGTTGGACTTGGGGTGGGATTGCTGCGCGCGATTCTCAGCATTGTGCCCGAGGGGATATTGCCTTCGGAGGCGAGTTTTCAATTAGATGCTCATGTGTTGACTGTAGCGCTGGCCGTAACGACGCTGGCCGGACTTCTGTTTGGCTGCGCGCCAGCGTGGTATGCGTCGCGGGTCGATCCGGGAGAATCGCTGAAGGACGGGGGACGCACGGGAACGAGCGCTGGCAGCCACAAGCTGCGGCGAAGTCTGATTGTCGGTGAGTTCGCGCTGGCGTTGTCGTTGTTGGCTGGGGCAGGGCTGGCTATTCACAGCTTTTGGAATCTGACGCAGGTCGATCTTGGCTTGCGCACGGATCACGTGCTCACGTTCCGCCTGGAGCAGCCACAGGGGCGGTTCCAATCTACCGAAGAGATGCATGCCTACAATCAGCAGATGTTGAGCGTGCTTCGGTCTGCGCCGGGAGTGGCTGCTGCTGCTACCGTCACTGGTATGCCGCTGCGCTTCCATAGCGATGGCCTCACGTTGAAACTGGTCGGAGTGACGTACGCAAAGGTTCTGGACCAACCGAGCGCGGGG
>Ga0302324_100001439_pt1 | contig 57936 bp, 51 predicted proteins | sample Palsa_T0_1_FD_201949 | JGI IMG/M metagenome (GOLD analysis project Ga0302324, IMG submission 201949) | Peat permafrost microbial communities from Stordalen Mire near Abisko, Sweden - Palsa_T0_1 | ecosystem: Environmental > Terrestrial > Soil > Palsa > Peat permafrost | place: Sweden: Abisko...
CTGTTCCGGCTTCGATCTGAGCGAAATGCAGCCTGCCGCCACCGAGGCTGACACACGTAAACTGCTGCAGGCGGATTTCGACATCATCATGCGGTTCTGGAATTCGCCCAAGCCCACACTTGCCGCCGTCCACGGCTACGCGCTGGGTGGTGGCTTCGAACTGGCCATGGCCTGCGACATGACCATCGCCGCAGAAGGCGCCATTTTCGGAGAACCCGAACCGAAATTCGGCTCAGGCATTGTGGCGCTGCTGCTGCCGTGGCTCACCGGTCCCAAGCAAGCCAAGGAAATGCTGCTGTTCGGCAACGATCGCGTCGCTGCACACAGAGCCTATGAGATGGGCCTGATCAATGCGGTGGTAAAGCCCGAAGCATTGCTTGATGAACTCAGGGCTGCGGCCGGGCGTTGCGCCATGCTCGATGCGCAAGCGGTGAGACTGACCAAGATGGCGATCAATCGCAGCTACTCGCGCATGGGGTTCGAGGATGCGCTCAAACAGGCCTTGGAGATCGATGTGCTGATAGAGACTACCGACAGCGATGAGTCACGCACCTTCAAGGACATTCTGAGCAAACACGGCGTCAAAGCCGCGATCGCCTGGCGCGAAGCGCGCATCTTCAAATAGCCTCGCCGACAAGCCTTCTGTTATAAGATTCAGATCCATGAATCGGCGCTCGTTGTTCAAAATGATCGGAGCCGTGGCCGGCAGCACTGTGATGTATCGGGCCATGACCGAACTCGGGCAGGCCGGCGAGTCGGGTTACAACGGACCCATCGATCTGCAGGGAGACCCTGACGGCGCCTCGGTATTGATTCTGGGAGCCGGCTTGGCCGGTATGTCGGCCGCCTACGAGCTGCGCCGGGCCGGCTACAAGGTGCAGGTCCTCGAGTACAACGATCGGCCTGGCGGGCGTAACTGGTCGCTCTATGGCGGGGACACCTATACTGAGCTTGGCGGTTTCACACAGCAGGTGCAGTTCGACAAAGGTCTGTATTTAAATCCGGGCCCCTGGCGTATTCCGTACCATCATCGCGCACTGATCGATTATTGCAGGCGCCTGAAGGTGGCACTTGAGCCCTTCATGCAGGTCGACTACGACGCTTACGTACATTCGGCGGGCGCCTTCGGCGGCAAGCCGCAGCGCTTCCGGGCCGTGCAGGCGGACTTCCACGGCCATGTCGCGGAACTGCTGGCCAAGGCCAGCAACCAGAGCCAACTCGATCAGACGGTCACACACGAGGACCAGGAGATTCTGCTCGAGGCCCTGCGCCGATGGGGCGCTCTGGATGACAACTACGAATACAAAAAAGGACTGCTGGGCAGCCACCGCCGCGGCTACGACTCCAGCCCGGGCGGCGGCCTGACATCGACACCCATAGCCTCGGAACCCATGGCCTTGCACGAGCTGATGCAGTCGCGGCTGTGGGATTCGATCAGTGCCGGACAGCTGTATGAATATCAGAGCATGGTTTTTCAACCCGTGGGCGGCATGGGCATGATCGGCCGGGCGTTCGGGCGCGAACTCGGCGATCTGATTCGCTACAACGCCAAGGTCACGGACATCAGGCAGGACGCGAACGGCGTCACCGTGGCCTATTCGGACAACAGGAAAGGCGGCGCGATCCAGACCGCCAAGGCGCAATGGTGTATCTGCACGATCCCGGCCTCGGTACTCGGGCAGATCCAGTTGAATGTCGGCGCGCCGCTGAAGAATGCCATCGATGCACTTTCTTATGAAGCATCGGTCAAGGTTGGATTGCAGTTCAAACGCCGTTTCTGGGAACAGGACGAATCGATCTACGGCGGCATCAGTTTCACCGATCTGCCCAACGAGTTGATCGGCTATCCGTCTACTCGCTATTTCGACGACGGGCCCGGCGTGCTGCTGGGCGCATACAACTTCGGCGCCAACGCGGTGCAGATGACGGCGATGTCGCCCCAGGAGCGGGTCAGCAAGACGGTCGAGTGGGGAACGCAGATTCACCCGCAATACCAAAGCGAATTCCAACACGGCGTCGCGGTCGCCTGGCATCGCGTTCCCTGGACCTTGGGGTGCTTTGGCCGCTGGACCGAGCAGCTGCGCGCGCAACACTACGACAATCTGTGCGCCATCGATGGCCGAATCGTGCTGGCGGGCGAACACGCCTCGCGCCTGGGAGGCTGGCAGGAAGGTGCGCTGCTGTCATCGCTCGATGCCATGCGGCGCCTGCACCAACGCGTGCTGGCCGGCGGCAGCGCCGCATGAGCCCGCATGGCCGGGCTGCGTTCGCGGCCCCACCTCACCCGCAGATGAGCTGAAGCGTGTCGGATTCCAACGACGAACGCAATGCATCGGCACGTTTTCCGTTGGCCTTTTTTGTCATCGCTTTCGTATTTGCGTGGGCCATTTGGCTGGTGCCGCTGGCGAGCACACGCGGCTGGATTTCCTCGCCACGCATCGCATCGCTCGAAGTCGCTTTCCTGGTCGTGGGGGCATTCGGCCCGCTGGTGTCCTCATTTCTATTGACTTACCGCGCTGGCGGCGGCCGGGCGCTGCGGGAAATCGCCGGCCGCGCGTTGAGATATCGGATTCCCGCAGCTCAGTTGCTCGTAGCCGTATTGCTGCTTCCCGCGCTGGCCGCTTTGGCTGTTTATCTTCATTCCCGAGAAGGCGGCGCCGCGTTGCAGTGGACCATGCCGTTTCCCATCGTGGCGCTGAACTATGTTCTGCTGTTCTTCCTGGGCGGATCCTTGCAGGAAGAATTCGGTTGGGCCTATGCCATTGACCGCATGCAGCGCCAGTGGCCGCTGCCCGGTTCGTCGATGGGGCTGGGCGTGATTTGGGGACTTTGGCATCTGCCGTTGTTCTTCATCCCGGGCCTCTCGCAAACCTTTCTGCCGTTATGGACCTTTCTGCTCATGACCGTCTCGCTGCGCGTGCTGATGGTGTGGGTGTACAACGCCGCACAGCGCAGCGTGCTGGCGACACTGCTGTTCCATACCAGCCTGAATTTTTCCCTGAACGCCTTCCCCATAGTACAAAGAAGCGAAAATACCTTTCCGCGTAGCTGGCTGTATTTCGTGCTGCTCCTGTGCCTGGCGTCGGTTCCGGTCATTTGGCGGCAGGCGAGAGAAAAAACCCGCTGACGCGTGCCGAGCGCAACCATGCCGCGCTGAGCCAAGGATACTTGACTGCGTCAACTAATAGCGCAAAGATCTTCGGCGGAGGTGCCGCGTGCCGAACGATCCCGGGCTCGCCATCGAGGCAATACGCCGCTTCAACCGCTTTTACACGCGGCGCATAGGCGTGCTGCATGAAGGGCTGCTGGCCAGCCCGTTCACGCTTGCACAGGCCCGCGTGCTGTTTGAACTGGCGACGCAAACAGCGCTCACGCCCGGCCGGCTGGTCGAGATACTGGAGCTCGATCCCGGATACCTGAGCCGAATTCTTCAGGGTTTCATCGACCGGCGGCTCATCACGCGCCGGAAATCGCCCGAGGATGGCCGGCGCGCACAGCTTTCGCTGACGCTCCGAGGCCGTAAGGCGTTCAATGAAATGGATCGCAGGTCGCACAAGGCCACCGGCGCAATGATCAGCCCACTGTCGACTTGGCAGCGCGAACGAATCCTGGGCGCCATGCGGACGCTGGAGCGGACTCTGTCGCCAGCGGCTGCACCCTGCCGGCCGGAGCTCGCCATTCGAACCCACCGGATTGGTGACGCCGGATGGGCCATTGAGCAGCATGGACGCCTGTACGCGCAGGAGTTTGGTTGGAACGGCGAATTCGAGGCCTTGGTGGCTACCCTGTTCGCGCGCTTCATAACTCAATATGATCCGCAATCCGAACGATTCTGGGTCGCCGAGCTGGACGGTGAACGCGTCGGCTGCGTGTTCGTGGCACGCAACGAACAAGACCCGGACACGGCACAGCTGCGCTGCCTGCTGGTGCATCCGAATGGCCGGGGCTTGGGATTGGGTCAGCGACTGATCGCTGAATGTCTTGCGTTTGCTAAATCAGCCGGCTATCGAAGAATGCTGCTGTGGACCAACGATGTACTGATCGCAGCGCGCCGGCTGTACGAGGCTGCCGGATTTATATTGCTTGAACAATCCCGGCACCGCAGCTTCGGTCACGAGCTCGTGGGGCAGACCTGGGCGCGCGAGCTCTGAGGACGAGAGAGACTCAAAAATATCCGTGAAGCTCGATGAAATACAGCCGCTCGTGCTCGGCATTATCCTGCGGTATACCGTCGTAGTAGCGAAAACCCGCGCGTATCTGCGCGAACTGAATTGGCGTGAATTCGTAGACCAGACTCCATCGGGTCTGTTCGCCGTTGGGTAGCGCCCGGTCGGGGTTGAGAAACTCGTCGGTGATCTTCAGATTGCTGCCGCGCGTGATCAGCCAGTTGGCCTCGAGCAGGGTCGCAAGCATCTGACCCTGGCCATTGGCAATGCTGTGGTCATCGACCAGTTCGGCCTGTGCCAGCCACGCAATCGGCCCAGTCTTCAGTCCGCCGAAGATCGCATAGGCGCTCTTGCTGCCCACGGACTGGTTGTTGGAATTGGCCGCAACACCCAGCCGCCAGACCGGTTGAACATAGATGAACTGGCCACTGAACTGCTTGCCATCGCTGTTGACGGCGCCTCCGGCCGTGCCGTTACTGACCGCCAGCTGCATATCCCAAGGGCCGCGCAGCCAGCCAACTTCCACGCCCTGATCCGGCGTCGTCATGTTGATGCCGCTGGCGGTCAGAATATAGGCGGTTTGATCCTGCAGTCTCCAACCGAAAGGCAGGTACATCTGCCCGGCCTTGAGGTACCAATCGTGCGCGGCCGACCAGAAGACGCCATAAGCTTCCCGATTCAGCGCGCCGCCGGGTGCGACCTGCTCGTCGACATAGACCAGGAGCCGGTCCGGGATCACATTCGCATCGAGGTAAATACGGGTCTGATTGAGTGCGAATTCCTGCACTGAGCTGGTGTGCGGCGCCTCCTGCACCGAGCCATCGAATCGCAGATCCCCGCCCAGGCGCACGTAATTGCCGATCTGGCCGTTCCAGCTATCCGCCGGCGTGCCGGTATCCAGGTGCTTCGCCGGCACAACATTCTGTGCGAACACGTCGCCGAATGTGGTGCGCAGGCCGCCGCCAGTCGGATTGACATGGCATACAGAACACTTAAGACCCATTTGTACGGCCAGATACGGTTCGGCGTGCGCCAGGCCGGCGGAACAACACGCCAGCGCGAGCAGACAGAGCGCGACGGTTTTGCTATGGCGTCCGATCATTGCGCAGACTCCACGGTGAACACGAACGCAGCGTCCGAATCCAGCACCTTGGCATCGACGTCAGCCAAGGCTGCGGCGCCCGTGCCGCGCAGCCTCACGCGATAGACACCTGCACCCAGAGCAGTGTCGGGTGTGATCAATAGCACCTCGGTGTTTTGCTCGGCCAGCGTCGCAATGCCCGGTATGCTCTGTGCATCGTCCATCGTCGACGCGCTATCCATGGCGGCCTGTCCGGGGACGAGCCGTTCCAGGCTCACGGTGGTGGTGTTGACCAGCGATGCGTCGACCTCATGAGTGAATGTCACCACCACTTGCCTGAGCGGCGCCCTGACCACAGCCTGGTCAAGCGGTGCCGTGGTCTGTACCGCAAACACCTTGGCCGCGGCAGCCGTGATGGCCATGGCCAGCGACGATTGCGCTTTCATGGCACCATTGGTGATCCACAGCCGGATGGCATCGATGGTGGACTGAGGCAGAGGAGTCTCGCCGAGCGGCATCTGGCCGCCGTCGATACCGGACGCTCCTTCGATCTTGAGCACCATATAGCTGTCGTCGGGGTCTCCCGGTTTCACGCGCAGCAGATTGCTTTCCTCGACACTGGGTACGCCGACCAGCAGGTTGTAGCTGTGGGCGGCGTCGAGCTGCAATCCTTCCGGCGCGCTCGCACCGATATGACACTTCGAACAGATCGGAGTGAAAACATTGTCCTGAATCGACTGGAAGTCGGCGGTCACTGACGAGCCGCCGCTCGAAGCCGCGCCGCTCGAAGAACTGCTGCTCGAGGAACCGATCGCCTGGCCCATGCTGTTGAGGCCGTCGCCATTACCGGCGCAGCCCGTGGTGATCAGGGCCGCCAGCAACGCGAGCCAGTACGCGCTTCTCCCAATAAAATGCATGCCAATCCACTCTTGAAAGTCAAGTCGTGTACTAGGTGCCCGTCAATCCGGCCGCGGTTGTAGCACCTCACTCAAACCACAGGCAGCCTGCGGAGCACTAAGGGGAGCCGGCACCAGTTAGGGGTACCCTTGGATTGCATATCGTGGCAACGGGATCGACCCACTCGATCCCTGCCGCTCATAACGCTATATCTGACGGAGCGCTGTAATTCGCGCTGCGTCAGTTGCGACTATTGGCGCCACGGTCGTACCGATATGACGCCGGAATCGGTGGCGCGCCTGGTGCCCGAGCTGCTGCGTCTGGGCACCAAGACGGTATTGTTATCGGGTGGTGAGCCGCTGATTCATCCTCAATGGGCCGAAATCGCCCAGGTGCTGCAGACCCAGGGCCTGCAGCTATGGCTGCTGACCTCCGGTCTGTCGCTGGCCAAGCATGCGGTGCGCGCCGCGCAACTGTTCCAATCCGTCACCGTATCGCTGGACGGCACCGATCCGGCAATGTACGCCGCGATTCGCGGTTTGGACGCATTCGATAATGTCTGCGCCGGGATCCGCGCGGCCAGCAATGCCGGGGCAGCTGTCGGTGTCCGCGTGACCGTGCAGCGGCGCAACTACGGCCAGCTGTCAGGCTTTGTCGAGCTGGCACGCCGATCGGGCGCGCGGCAGATATCGTTTCTCGCGGCCGACGTCCTCAACCAACATGCGTTCGGCAGAGCCGATGGTTTTGCCAGCGATATTGCCCTGCTCGCCGACGACTTGCCCGGATTTGCACAATCCATCGAGGCACTGGAACGCGATCACATGCCGGACTTCAGCTCCGGCTTCATCGCCGAGAGCCCTTCGAAGCTGCGCGCTCTGCTGCAGTACTACTCGGCGATCTGCGGAATCGGGGCATTTCCGGGCACACGCTGCAATGCCCCGGAGTTCTCGGCAGTGCTCGAGGCCGGCGGCCGAGTCAATCCGTGCTTTTTCATTCGCGGTCCGCTTGATCCGGCGACGCATAGCGATCTCGATCAGGCGTTGAATCACGAGGCAATGGTTCGGCTGCGAGCGCAGATTCGTGCAGGCCGGCGCGTGGAATGCACGACCTGCGTGTGCTCCATGTGGCGAGATCCCGAAAACATGTCCGCTCTGGCGGTCACGGCCGGCGCGGCGTCCGCCGAGCGCCGCAGCGACGCGGTACGGCACGCAGCCCTGGATCACTAGCCGTGTCCGCGGCCGAATTCTCAAATCTGGATGCCTATGATTGCTGGGCCGATAGCTATCCGCCCGAACCGCACAATCCGCTGATGCGCGCCGAACAGCGCGGTATGCTCGAGCAATGGCCCGGCGTCGCCGGCGCGCGTGCGCTCGACCTGGCCTGCGGCACCGGGCGCTATGGCGGCGTGCTGGCGGCCACCGGCGCCGCGCAGATCACCTCCCTGGATTTTTCCCCGGAAATGTTGCGACGCTCATCGAGCCCGCGGCGTGTGCGCGGCAACATGATGCAGCTGCCGTTCGCGCCAGCGGTGTTCGATGTGGTGATATCGGGCCTCGCAGTCGGCCACGCGCCTGAACTGACGCAGTGGATGAGCGAGGCATCGCGGGTGCTCTGTCCCGGAGGTACGTTGCTGTACTCCGATTTTCACCCCGACGCGGCCGCGACTGGAATCACACGCTCATTCATCGATCTGCAACAGCGACGGCACACCGTGTCACATTTCCCACACCGGTTGCTCGATCACCGCCGTGCAGCCGACATCTGCGAACTGACGGTGGAAGCGGTCCGGGAAGTGCGCCTGGGAATCGAACTGACGGAAGACTTTCCGGGATCGCAGGTATTCTACAGACGCTGGCACGCGCTGCCGATCGTGGTGGTGATTCGTGCCCGCAAGCGGCTGACATGCTAGCAGCTGCGGGTCAACACGGCCGGCCGCGGGGCAAACGACTCAAAGTCGTGCTCTACAATCCGCGCGCAGTCTTCTTCACCATGCCGCTGGCGCTGCTGGCCATCGGCTCGGAGCTGGACCCTGCGCTCTACGAAGTGGTCACGATCGACGGCCGCCTGGAGCCGGATGCGGAACGTACTGTCCTGTCTCAGTTGGACGGCGCGTTATGCCTCGGCGTCACGGTACTCACCGGCGCCCCGATCTCCGACGCATTGCAAATATCGCGCGCGGCCAAACGCGCGCGCGGCGACCTGCCCGTGGTGTGGGGGGGCTGGCATCCCTCGATGTTCTCGCGCGAGTGTCTGCTCGAGCCATCCGTGGACGTGACCGTGCGCGGGCAAGGCGAGCAGACCTTTGCCGAGATCGTGCAACGTCTGGCTGACGGCCGCTCGCTGGACGACTGCGCGGGATGTACCGTGCGGCTGGCCGATGGCAGCATTCGGGAGAATCCGTCCCGGCCGCTTGCCGAGGTCGAGCGCTTCCGGGCGCACGATTACGGGCTGATTCCGGTTGAGCGCTACTTCAAACTCAAGGGCAAGCGGCAGCTGGATTACATCTCATCGCAGGGTTGCAACTTCCGTTGTGCCTTTTGCTCGGATCCGTTCGTCTATGGACGCAAGTGGGTTGGCCTCGAGCCGGTTCGCATGGCGCTCAGACTCAAAGAGCTGTGGGACCGGTATCGGTTCGACGATGTCAATTTCCAGGACGAGACCTTCTTCACCAAGCGTGATCGAATCCAGGCGCTGGCGGAGCGTATCGTCGATTCGGAAATGCGCTTCACCTGGGCGGCCACCATGCGCGCCGATCAGGGAATCCGGCTCCCGGATGAGATCTGGCAGCTCTGCAAGCGATCGGGCCTGCGGCGGCTGCTGGTGGGCGTCGAATCCGGCTCCAATGAAGTATTGAAGCGTATTCGCAAGGACATCAAGATCGAACAGGTGTTTGAGACCGCCGAGAAAATGCTCAGACACGATATCGCCGGGCATTTTCCTTTTATCGTCGGCTTCCCGGACGAGAGCGATGCCGATGTACAGGCGAGCCTCGACTGCGCAAGGAAACTGCGTTCGATGAGCCCCAATTTTCTGACGCCGATCTTTTACTTCAAGCCCTATCCGGGCAGCGCACTGGTCATAGAGGCCGTCGAGCGCGGCTTTCGCCTGCCGCAGACGCTCGAGGCCTGGGCGCAATTCGACTATGTCGCCGGCGAACCCGGCCCGTGGGTTTCGCCGGAGAAGTTTGAACTGATCGAGCGCTTCAAGTTCTTTCACGAATTGGCCTGGAAGCGCACAGCGCGTGGCAGGCGACTACTGCAGCAGCTGGCGCGCTATCGCTGCAACACCAACAACTATCGATGGCCGGTAGAGATGCTGTTCACGCGCTGGCTCGTGCCCGCGCAGAAGCTATCATGACCGTATCACAGACTCTGGCATCGGCTGATGACTGCCTGAGGCTCGCCAGGCTGCCGTTACCCGTGCGGCTGCTGGGCCGAGCCATGGCCCTCGGCTATAGACTGACAGGCAAGGATCGATATGACGATTTCCGGCTCGAGCGCGTGCACGGCGCTCCCTTCATCGTGACACCGAGCGTATTCAATCCCAAGCTGCCTCGTACCGGCGCATTCCTGGCGTCGCAAATCGATTCGAAGCTCGTGCACGACGATTGCGAAGTGCTCGATATGGGCACCGGCTCCGGCGTCGGAGCCGTGTTTGCTGCCAGACACGCGCGGCGTGTGGTCGCGGTGGACATCAATCCCGCTGCAGTTCGCTGCGCCAGCATCAACGCGCTGCTGAATCATCTGGAGCACAAGATCGAAGTGCGGCACGGCGACCTGTTCGCCGGCTTGAGCAGCGAGCGCTTCGATCTGGTTCTGTTCAATCCACCGTTCCTGCTCGGCAAGCCGCGCGACGACCGCGACCGCGCCTGGCGCTCGACTGACGTCGCCGAGCGATTCGCGGCCGGTCTGGCCGCACAGCTCAAACCGGGCGGCTATGCGCTCGTGGTGCTGTCGACTTTTGGCGACGGCATGGTCTTTCTGAACGAATTTCGCCGACACGAATTCGCGCTGTCAGTGCTCGCCGGACGCCGGTTTCTCAATGAAAGGCTGACCCTGTTCAAACTGCTGCCCGCGAGCCGAGCTCGTGCAGTTCAGAGCTCATCATGAGTGCCTTGCAGCGCATTTTGCTGATCAATCCGACCATCACCTCGCGCCGCCACGCTCGCTTTCCTCTGGCGTTGCTGAGCCTGGCGTCATCACTCGAGGGCAGGTACGCGTCGACTATTCTCGACGGCAACATCGATCGCGACTTCGTCTCCACCGCTGCACGAACCGTCGCCGATGGATCCGTATCCGCCGTGGGCGTCACCGTCATGGGTGGGCCGCAGTTGTGTTCGGCCATTGCGGTGTCCAAGGCAATCCGCGCAACGCTCCCCACGCTACCCATCATCTGGGGAGGGGCATTCCCCACGTGTTGTCCGGACGCGACGCTGCAATCGCAGTACGTTGACTTCGCCGTAAGAGGACAAGGAGAGGATCCGCTGCTCGAACTTCTGGCGGCGCTGGCCGCTTCCAGGCACGACGAGTCTTTCGCCGGCATTCGAGGCTTGAGCTGGCGCCGTGACGGCCAGATTCTGCACAATAAGGACCGCACGTTTTCCGCTTCCAGCCTCAGCCGCATGCTGCCCTATGAAAGCCTGGAGAACCCACAGCAATATCTGGTCAATACCTATCTGGGGCGGCGAACAGTCGGCTATCAGGCCGCCCTGGGCTGCCGCTATCGCTGCACCTTCTGCGGCGTCGCGACCATGTTTCGCGGCAAGATGGCGCTGCCACAGGCCGCACGGCTCGAGCAGGATATTGGATTTTTCAAAAACCAGCTCGGGGTCGACGCGATTCAGTTCTACGACCACAATTTCTTCGATCGCGAAGTAGACATGGTGCCGCTGTTGGAAGTGCTGGCGAAATTCCAGCTGCCGTGGTGGTGTTTTGCCCGCTCCGATGCTCTGGTGAACCTGTCGGCGTCTACCTGGGCGCTGGTCAAAAAAAGCGGACTGCGCATGGCATATATCGGCGCGGAATCTCCCAGCGACTGGCTTCTACACGAGATCCGTAAAGGTACCCGCTGCGATCAGACTTTGGAGGCGGTAGAAAAATGCCTCAGCCATGGCGTGGTGCCCGAGCTGTCCTTCATGCTGGCGCCGCCGCAGGACCCTGAGGGAGAGACCGAGAAGACCTTTGAGTTCATCCGCATGATCAAGCGCCTGCACCCGGCTACCGAGGTCATGATCTATCTCTACACGCCGTTGCCGAAAAGACTGGACAGCACCAGCGTGGCGCCGGCACGCAAGGTAAGCGAGCTGCTCGATTGCGCCGGCAGACCGGTGGTGTTCCCAAAAACCGCCGATGAATGGGCCGAGCCGCAATGGGTTGCGTACTGGTGCCATAAGGATGCGCCCTGGGTCACCGAACGGCTGCGGCGCCGCATTGTCGATTTCACGACCGTGCTGGGATGCAGATTCCCGACCATCATGGACATTCAGGCGCCGTCCTGGGGAAAATCGGCCCTGCGGGCGCTGGCATCGTGGCGCTATCGCTATCAACGCTACAATCATCCCTGGGAGCTGCGTGCGTCGCGAAAAATAATCGGCCACTGGGATCCACGTGTGATGAGCCTGTAGGCGCCATGGGGCTGGTATCCGACATCTGGAGCGTGCTCACCGGACGCCAGAAACGATGGGTGGCAGCGGCCCAGGCGCTCTCGATCCTGATGGCCTTTTCCACTGTCGCAGGGATTGCCTCGATTGCCCCGTTTTTCTCGGTTCTGGGCAATCCGGATCTGATCGATCAAGCCGGACCGCTGCACTGGTTGTACCAGCTCGGATTCTCCAGCAAACGCAGTTTCACGGTCGCCCTGGGGCTTGCGTTCATGGGATTGGTGCTGCTCGCAAATCTGGTCAATGTCATCGGCTCGTTTGTCATGACCCGGATGGCCGCGTGGATCGGCACCGACCTGCAGTGCATCCTGTTCACGGAGTACCTGCAGCGACCCTATCCTTTTCACGCCCGTACCCACAGCGCGGTGATCTTCAACAACGTGATCTACGAAGCCACCCGCGCGACCAACCACCTGCTGCAGAACGCGTTCTCGCTGATCACCAACATCGTGACTGCGCTCTTCATCGTCGCTTCGGTCATGCTGCTCAATCCGGCCCTCGCCGGTGCCATGATTGTCGCGCTGGCGGGAAGCTATCTGCTGATCTATCTGGCCGTGCGCAACCGCGTGGTACGGGCTGGCGAGATCCAGTCCCATCTTTTTACCGAGCAGACCAAAATCGTCCACGAGAGCCTGGGAGCGATCAAGGAGATCATCGTCCTCAGAGCACAGAATTACTTCCGCGATAGTTTTGCCCGTTCCAGCCGCGCGTTCGCGCGCGCGGCCGCTCACACCCAAGTGATTGCGCAGAGTCCGCGCTACGTCATGGAATGCGTGGCAGTGGTGGGGCTGGTGAGTATCGCGCTCCTGGCCGGCAATCGTGCGGATGGCCCGGGAACATGGCTCGGGCAGATGAGCTTTCTGGGATTCGCCGCCTATCGGTTGCTGCCGACGCTGCAACAGGCGTTTTATTCGATCGTCAGGATTCGCGCCGACCAGCCGGGCTTCAGCTCCATTGCGCCGGATTTGCGCCTTGCGCGCGCCAAGCCGGCCGCAGTGGCTGCGGTGAATCCGCTCTGGCGGGAATTCCCCCACGGCGAGATCCGGATCAGGGAGGTTTCATTTCGCTATGAGCCGGACCTCGCCCTGGCGGTGAATGCCGTGTCGTTGAGCATCGCTGCCCGGACCGCCATTGGTTTCGTCGGCGCAAACGGCTCCGGCAAGACAACTCTGGTCGATTTGATAGCGGGACTGCTGGCACCGGGCAGCGGCCGGATCGAGGTCGATGGCTTCACACTAGACGATGGCAACCGCGCGGCCTGGCAGTCGCGCATTGCCTATGTGCCGCAAAACATCTTCCTGCTGGACGCGAGCATCGCGCAAAACGTCGCCTTCGGTGTGAACGCTGCCGCCATCGATCAACGCCGGTTGCGCGAGGCGGCACAGCTCGCGCAACTCGACGCTATGGTCGCCTGTCTACCCGGCGGATACGATTATCCGGTGGGTGAAGGCGGCATGAGGCTCAGCGGCGGCCAGCGCCAGAGAATCGGTATCGCCCGCGCACTGTACACCGATGCGTCGGTTCTCATCATGGACGAAGCCACCAATGCGCTGGATGGACTCACGGAGCAGGAACTGATGGCCACCATCGTCAGGCTGCGCGGACGCTATACCGTCATCCTGATCGCCCACCGATTGAGCACGGTGCGCGCCTGCGATGTGATATTCCAAATGGAGCAGGGGAAAATCACGGGCAGCGGCAGGTATGACGATCTGCTCAGCAACTCGGAAGCGTTCAGACGGCTGGCCGGTATTTCCTGAACACGTTTACACGCCGCAGGCGACGCGTTCCAATTCCAACAGATAATGGTCGGCGAGCCACGGCAGCGGTGGCAGTGTCTCGAAACGCCGCTCCAAGCGCTCCAACTGCGCCAGCAGCGAGGGATGGCGGCTGGCCCAGGGTTCCACGTACGGCGGCGGAACCAGCGCCCCGATCGCCGAGACCCGTAGCGCGCGGAACTGCGGCCAGAGCGCGCGGCGAATGCTGCGAATCGTGGGATACCGGATGCGCTGGCCGGACCATGCGGCGCCGCCGCGCCGCAGCCGGCGAAACGCCCGGCCGGGATCCTTTCGCAATAGAAACCACACCCATTCCCACGGTGTCACCGGACCCATCACGCACAATACCGCCGGCGCGCCCGGCCGTAATCGCTCGGCAAGCGGAAGCCTGATGGATTCGATATCGGCCACGCAGTTCAAGCCGCCGAAATTCGACAACACCCCGTCGAAGCAATCCTGCGCGAGCAGCTCGAGATCTTCCCAGGCCAGTTGGGTTACCTTGACCTGCTCGCCCAGGCCCGCGCGCGCAACTTTGATCGAGGCGAGCTCTACCATGGCCGCTGCGGCGTCGGTGGCGTACACATGCACGCCGCGCTGCCCGAGATGCACTGCATCCTCACCGGTGCCGCAATTCATCTCCAGCACGCGCGAGCCCGCGGGAAAGCGCACATCGCAGCGGCGCCAGACGGCCCGCCGCATCATTGTGCCGATGATCGTGGCGGTAAAGCGCTGGTCGTAGTCGGCCGCCAGCGATTCGAACGCCGTATTCACGCCTCGAGCTCTGCGGCCGCGCCCATCATCGCCTCTTTGGCCTGCTGGGCCGCCATACGCTTGAGCGCCGCCCCGGCCGCATCCTGATGCTCGATGCTGGCCGCGGCCACTTCGTTGTTGAGCCATTGGTCGGCAAACTTGTAGTAGCGGCGTGAATGGCGGCCGCGAATCTTGTAGTCCCGGTCGGTGGACTCGGCCCAGTCGCGCTCCAGCACCACGAGATCGGAAGTTTTCTTGAAGTAGGCCGTGTTCTTGATCGGATAGGCAACGGTGGTCAGATGCACGTCGGGGCTGCATTGCTTTACGTGATCGATGGTTGCCTCGATGTCTTCCAGGCGCTCGCCGTCATATCCCCACATCAGGAACATGCCCACCTGGATTCCGTGCCGCTTGGCCGCCCGCGCCGCCCACTGCACTTGCTCCACTTTGACACCGCGCTGCATGGAATCGAGAATGCGTTGACTGCCGCTCTCAGAACCGATCCAGATGCGGTAGCAACCCATTGAAGCCAGCGTCGCCAACACCTCGTCCTTCATCATGCGGTCCGCGCGCGAGATGGTTTCGAACGGAAGCTTGATTCCGCGCCGCTTCAACTCGGCAGCATATTGGAATAGCCATACGTGGCTGATGGTAAAGACATCGTCGGCATACCAGACCTGGTCGGGATGGAAGCTCTGTATGATGTGCTGGACCTCGTCGGCGCAGTCCATGAAACTGCGGCGGCGATGCGTGAATCCGAACACCGCATGCGAACACCAATTGCACTTGTAGGGACAGCCACGAGCGGTAATCAGGTTGACGCTGCCCATGCCGTGATGCTTGCGCCAGACGTCGACATAGCGCTGCTGGTCGATCGCGCCGCGATCGGGCCAGGGGATGGAGTCGATATCGCTGATCTGCGTGCGCGCGGGAGTGGTGACAACCGCGCCGTCCTGATCGCGGAACACGGTCCCCGACACCTCATGCAGGCGATGCGCGCCATGCTGGGCCAGTGCCGGCAACAGCTCCGCCATGGTCGCCTCGCCCTCCCCGATCACGACCACATCGGCACCGGCGGCCAGATACTCGTGCGGGTAATTTGCGGATTCCGGACCGCCAAGCACCACCGTCCAGCCGCAGGCCTTGGCCTCCTTCATGATGTCGAGCACCGCTCGCCGCGTCATCAGATTGGTATAAATCCCGAGCACGCCGCTGCGCTGCGCGCGCAGCCGCACGAACAGATCCTCGCGCCGCGCGAACGTCGAGTCGAAGATCTCCGGTGCCATGCCGGCACGCCGCAGGTAGGCTGAGATATACAGCAGACCGAGCGTCGGATAGGGACGCATGATCTGCAGCTCCTTTTCATCGTCGAACAGGAAGTAGCCGTGAGTAAGCAGCACGTCGCTCACGCTCAGTTCACCTGGCCGCTATCCGCGCCCGAATGTTCGCAGGCTGCTTGCACCGACCACATGGTGGCGACTCGCGGCGGCCGTGAGAAAGCCCACCGTACCACCCTGCGCGTGCGCGACGATCGCGACCATGGGCTGTTGACCAGCCAGGGCTGCATAGTCTCCGACTGCCGGACTTCGGCACGTGTAGCACGGTCGGGGAAGGCCCTTTGTTGCATATATTCAACTGCTTCGGTCAGCGAGTGACACCATTCGATCCCGGGACAGAACTGAATCCACAAATACGACAAGGAGACATCCGTCAGCCGCTGCCGCCGGCAAACGTGCCGGAGCCATCGCGGACACGCGCCGCTGGCGCGCGCCAGTAACTCAGGAGCGATCACCCCCGGGTAATAGCGCGCAGTCAGCGCCAGTGGCGGAAAGACCCATCCTGACCGGCCGGCGCGCTCGTGTGCCAGCACACGCTGCCAGCCGTCGGCGCCCAGATGCGAACAGAGTTCGGCAATGTCGTTGAGCTGGATCATCCGCAGTGAGCGGGTACGCATGTTGCCGGCGGCGTGCAACAGCAGATGCGTCATCAGAGCGGCCGGAGATTCAGAGCGTCGCAGGCCCACATCAGTGCGCCGTGGCAGCAGCAGTTCGCTGATGCTGCGTATGCGAACCGGCAGCCATTCCGCGATTTGGGTGTGCAGCTCGATTTTGATCGCATTGTCGCAATGCTCGCCGAACCCGATCGGGCTGCCGGCGTCACGCGGCTCAAAGGTTCTCTCCCGGCGGGTAGCGTAGCTTTGCTTGTAGCCCAGCGATGCGAGCAGCACTACCGTGGCGGCGGCATCCGGCTCGTTGACCAGCAGATCCACGTCCGCCATGGGCCGCGTGCCTGGCGCATAAACACCCAGGTCGTGCAATGCCAATCCCTTGAGCGCGACGATAGCCAGCTTTGCCTCGCGCGCCGCGGCATCAATATTCCCTGCCAGCCGCTCGATGCCCTGATGCCTGGCAAATGTATGTCGCGATTGTTGCTGCAGATACTCCTGCCAGGCCGCAGGCCCCTGCCAGCGCAGCCGCAGCGCCAGCAGTGGCGATATCCCCTGCATGGAGGCAACGGACTGAGCCATGCACCAGTGAAAATCATCCCATTTCGGCGCGATCGTGCTCGGGCACGCACACTCCAGCGCGAGCCGCTCCGTGGTCGCGCGCAATGCCCGCTCTACGCTCTTCAGCGAGGGCAGCGGAATCTTAGGATCCATGCGCTGCTGCCGCAGCCAGACGTGCGTCGCTCGCGGGCGCGCTTCGGCAGTGCTGCTCAGCGGCCAGCAGGGTCTCCCATCGGCGCTGCAGCGAGCGTGTCATCGACGCTTCGGTGCCGCCGGTTGCCTGTCGGCTCATATTTTCGATCGACACCTGATCATGCAGCAGATCGCGTATTGCGCGATAGAAGCCGGTGTTATACGTGCCCTCGAACATCATCTCCAGGTCGTTGCTCTCCTGCCAATGCGTCTTGGCTTGAAGTTGCGCCTTGACCAGATCGTAGAATTTCGTTCCCGGCAGCGGATAGGAAACACTGACACCGATGTCGTCGGGGCGCGCCGTCTCGATCAGCTTGCGCGTGGCCAGAATATCGTCCAGCTGTTCGTCCAGATAACCCAATTGAATGAAAAATCCGACGCGGATGCCCTCATCGCGCAGCCGTTTTCTTGCCGTGGCAATCTGCTCGACTGTCGTGCCCTTGTTCATCGAGTCCAGGATTCGCTGACTTCCGCTCTCGGCGCCGATCCATACCTCCTTGCATTCGGCGCTGTTGAGCGCACGCGCCATGGCACTGCTGAGCAGATCCGCGCGAGTCTGAATGGTGAAAGGTATCGGACCGCCTTCGGCGCGCGCCGCGGCGGCGAACTCAGTTACCCAATCGACCCGGAATCCGAACACGTCATCGGCAAACCAGATGTGATCGGGATTGAACGTGCGGCGCAGATAACCCATTTCCCTGGCTACCTCGGCGGCATTTCGTTGCAGATAGTGATTGCCCCAGATCGGCTTGGCACACCAGTTACAGCGAAACGAGCAGCCGCGCGAGGCGGCCATATTCAGGCTGAAGAAGCCATGGGCCTTGAGCCAAACGGCACGATAGCGTTCGACATCGATCAGATCCCAGGCGGGAAATGCCGGGTGCCCGGACGCGGGAAGAAGCGCGCCGCCCTTGACGATGTTCGCGGTCGCGGCCACCCGGGATGCGATCCCCGTGAGCCCGGCCACGAGCTCAGCGGTCGGGGCCAGCGGGTTGGCATCGAGCCTGTGCATCAGGATACTGAGCGTCGACAGACCCTCGCCGATCAGCACCACTTCTGCCCCGGCGGACAGATAAGCCTCCGGCGCGTCGCTGGCATCCGGACCCGCGACGATGACCCGGACTCCGGCACGGCGCGCGCCGGCGATCATATGGCAGGCCGCCTGACGCATCCTTCCCAAGCACATCTTGCTCAGAAAGTTGAATGTGTCCTCATAAAACACTGCGATTTGCGGCAACCGCGCGGCAAGCTGGGCATCGAAACTCTCCACACTCTCGGCCAGCATGGCGTCGAACACCGATACCGAATGTCCGGCCTGGCGCAGAGTCGAGGCAACCTGCAACGTCGCCAGCGGCGGATAGGGCTTGGCGCGTTCCCACTGCTTTTGGTCGAAGCGTAGAAAATAGGAATGCGCCACCAACACGGAAAGCATGCTCTGGATTACTCCGATTATACTGTCGCGACGGCGCAGCCGCGCTTACGGCAATCGATGATTCCCTTGGGTAGTAAGTGCGCTACCACGTCGGACTCGGTTTTACGGGGATCGGGATTTTTGGATCGCCCTGATTCAATGGTTGCATGCGCGGCGTTCGTTGTAGACTGTGGTGCTTAGCCACTACCGCGCCAGGGTTTATGCGGCACAATGCGGCACTTGATCCGGCCGGAGACCCCTTCCGCGAGCAATCGCCCATGCTCTGGCGCGCCAGGATGGCGCTGCTCGGCGGCCGCTTTCACTTCGAGAGTGACAGCCGGCAACTGCTGTGCATGGTCGAGACAGCCTATGCCGGCCTTCCCCGGCACCTTTTTGCGCGCGATGCGGCGCCTTTCCGAATCAGGCTTCGATTGGCGGACCGCAACCCGTCGCGCTCGCGCGCCACCCTTGAACCGCCGCCGCTGACAACCCTGTCCGGTCCGAGCGGGCTTTTATGCGGGATTATGGATGCAGCGAATTTTACGCTGCTATCGCCCCATGAACGCGCAGGGCTGGTAGTCGTGTCGCCCGGTATGCTGGCCTCCCGCTATCACGCGCGCTACGAGCTGCTCGAGTTCAGCGTCTTCACCCTCGCCTGCCGCGCTCAGGGCCTGGTTTCGCTGCATGCTGCCTGCGTCGGTCACGCCGGACGCGGCCTGCTGTTGATGGGAGCAAGCGGCACCGGAAAATCGACCCTGGCACTGCATTGCCTGCTGCAGGGCATGGATTTTCTGTCCGAGGACGCGGTGTTTGTCAGACCCGATCGGCTGCTGGCGACCGCAGTGCCCAACTTCCTATACGTCCGCCGCGATTCGCTGCGCGCACTCGACAACGCTGCAATCGAAGCGCGTATCCGCAAGTCACCCGTTATCCGCCGGCGCAGCGGCGTTGCGAAATTCGAAGTGGATTTGCGGCGCCTGGGCTGCCGCCTTGCAGCCACACCGCTGGCGATTGAAGGCGTGGTCTTTCTTGCCACGCGCCGAGCGGGTTCCAGCGCCACGGTGCTGCCGCTGTCAAGTCGGGAACTGATTGCGAGACTCAGGGCGGCGCAGCCGTACGCAACCCAGCTGCCGAGCTGGAAAGCCTTCAGGCACAGTGTAAAGGGCATTCGCGGTTTCGAGCTGCAACGAGGACAGCACCCGGCCGAGTCGGCCGTGGCACTGCGGCACATTCTGGAGCAGGCCCGGCGCGCCAGTCCCAGCAAACGTTAGCGGTCGCGTCTACCTCAGGGCGGCGAGGCGCGTGCTCCGGCACCGATCGGTTCGGCGAAGCGAACTTGTGGATTTCGGCGCAGCTCACGTAGCGCCGCTTCGGTAGCCACACTGGTCACATCTTCAGCCGGCGCCAACGACCAGACACCGGCCTCACCGGGGCCTGCGACAACCTGCAGGTGCGCATTGCTGAGCAGGACGCGGAATTGCTCGAGCGTCATGCCCGGCACCAGCACCATGCGAATTGTCGGGGCAGCATTGACTGCGTCCGGTCGCGACAGCGTGTGATACTCGCTCGCGGGCTGTCGCCCGGCTCCATTGATCCACGAGGCTGTCACGATAGCGCCCAACGCCAGGGCCTCGACGATGACTGCGGCGGCGAGCCAGCGTGCGGAAATGCCGCGCCGGGTTCGCGTTGGCGTTGGCATCGGTTGGCGGCTGCTCTCGCGCCAGTTCTTCTGACTCGCTGAATTGCTGTCGAGACGGGCGCACAGACTTTGCCAACCCGCCTCGGCATCACTGAGATTCGTCTGCGGCTGCATCATCGCCTCGCGCAGCTGCTGTTCAAATGCCAACGCCTCGCGACAGTCGGCACATTGACGCAGGTGCTCCTGCGCCGAGCGCGTCTGCGCCTCCGAGGCACTGCCGTTGAGGATCCAGGGGATCGTCTCCCAAGCGTGCCGGTGAGACTGAGTCAGGTTACTCACGATTGACTTCCTCCCTGGACGGCGCGCCGCCAAGAGTCGGCAAGAGATTGCGCAACTTTATCCGTGCTTGAAACATGCGCGCTTTGACCGTGTTTACTGGGCAGCCCATTATTGCGGCGATCTCTTCGCAGGAATGACCCAGGAAATAGGCGAGCTCCATGGTCGCGCGCTGCTCAAACGGCAAGCTGCGCAGCCCGCTGTCGAGCCACTCGCGTAATTCTTCGGCGGCGAGCGTGGTATCGACGCTCGAGATGGCTTCGAGAATCGCCTCGCCGTGCTCGGGCGGCAGGGGGCCGGATCTGCGCAGCGCCTTGAGACCGCAGCGCCAGGCGATCCCCATGATCCAGGTGGAAGCGCGCGAATCCCCACGAAATTGCGCGGCCTTCTGCCAGACGATCCAGAAGGTATCGTTGATGGCCTCCTCGATGGCATCGCGCCTGCCGGTCAGCCGCGAAAGAAATTGCCCGAGTCTGCCGTGATAATTGAAATACAACTGCTCAAGCGCTTTGCGCTCACCGCCAGCGATCTGTTGCAGCAGCTCGCGATCGCGGCCATCGTCGCGTGGCAATTCAGGCTCGCGATCAGCTTCCGGACCGAACATCAATTCCTCCGCAGGCAAAATGGCGCTGCTGCCCGTGAGTGCCAGCGCCGCTAGCGCAGGTTGTACCGGTGCCTCCAAAAACTCCAGATCGGCTCGTTTTGGTCATAACGCCCCCCGCTCGCCGCACCCGAGCTCTACGGCTGTGCCTTCCCGGCCGCGCGCACCGGCTGGGTATTGGCGCCGGTGCCGCGAATCAGAATGTCGACCTCATCGCCGCCCTCCCAGAATCCGTGGGGAAGCCCGTATTCGGAGCGCTTGATGCGCGCGTGAGCATCAAAGCTGCACGTGTCGGCCGAATCAGTTCGATGCGAACAGGTCCATTGGTTGACCGTCAGAACGACGCTTCGTGTCATGCCGTGAACGCTCAACCGGCCGTTGACGACGGCGCCGCCAGCCTGGTCGAACTCAATGCGCTCCGAGTGGTAGCTGATTTGCGGATAGCGCCGAGCGTCGAACCATTCCGCAGACAGCAGCCGCGCATTCCAGCGCGGATTTTCGCAAGCCAAAGAATCCGTGCGCACAGTGACGTCGACGCGGGCCGCCGACGGCTGGCGATCGGGCACGAACTCACCGCTTAGATCGTCAAAATGAGCGCTCACCCATGGCAGTCCGAAAAGCCGGACGTCGAAGGAGACTTGGGTATTCGCCGAATCGAGGCGATAGAGTTCAGCCGCCTGGGTACGCAGCACGATCAGCGGCACAAGCAACCAAAACGCCCTCGGCATGCTCGCTCCCCAGCCAGCCCGGCGGACTCAGGTCATGGCAGGTAAGTGCCGGACCAGCCGGTGGCGGTTGAAAGCAGTGCGATATCGCGAGTGCCGGGCGCTGGACGATTCTCAATGCGACGGGACGCCGCCCATGCGGCGCCCCGTCATACCCACACCTACGCGGTATCTGTTAAGCCTGGACGGAACGAACCGCGGCCGGAGCCTTCCTGGTCAGCGCCTCGGCCAATTGGCCGGATGCGTAGCCAAACAGCGCCCCAAGCACCATCGATACGATCAGCAGTATCAACGGATTGGCAAACGAGACAGCGGTCAGATTCTGCAATGGACCGGTGCTCGGTGCTGCCGACGCCTGGTGCAGTGAATAAGCAACGACCGCGGCGAAGCCGTAGACGTTTGCCGGAACCACCGACAGCATGTCGATGGCAGCGACGATCACCAGGAAGAAGACGGTCGTGCCTACGACCACGGCCGGCCACACCGTGCCCAAGGCAGGCATGGGCACGTTGACGATGATCAACAGCGCAATCCAACCTATGACTGCGCCGTAGGCAGTGCCCGCGATGGTCTTCGCGAGTGCCTTGCCGCTGCCGAAATAGCAGCCCCATGAGATGAACCCAGCCCATACCAGCACGAAACCTGCTAATGGTCCCAGTGCGAGAAATGCCCAGATAGCCCCGAGAATGGCGATGCTGAAAGACAAAGCGACTAGCGGTGTCACGATGAATGCCCTCCTAGCGAAAGCATGCTTGTTGCATGCGTGATTGGTATTATGAAACAGACGGATCTGCTGTTTTTCTATCCGTCTACGCACGGATATTAGCACGGCACTCGAACAAGGCACAGCGGCCACCAGGGCTCTGCCGGTGGCTGTTGCCGCATCGCATCAAACACACCGGCTGCTTACCGAATCATTGGCGCGACGCGATCAGCCCGACTTTTTAGTCTTGGCAATCAATGCGTCGTCGATTTCGCGCGCGCGCACCGCCGCCGGGCGCGAGCTGATGCCGTGCCAGTAGCGTTCGAAGGCGGGACGCTTGTCGATCGAGCCGAAGGTCAAGCCAAACCCAATCTGCGATCCGAAATAGATATCCGCCGCGGTAAAGCGCTCGCCGACGAGGTAGTCGCCATGCGATACCGCTGCCTCCATCGTATCCATGACGGCAGCAAATGTGCCCCAGCCGGCCATGGCTTCGCGGCCCGGCGGGGTCACGAATCCCAGTGCCTTGGTCGTGACCGCCGCCTCGATCGGTCCGGCGGCAAAGAACAACCAACGATAGTAGGGTCCACGCAGCCGATCGCCGGGAGCCGGCGCGAGCCCCGCTTTCGGAAAGGCATCTGCCAGATACGCGCAAATTGCAGCACATTCGGTGACCACGATGTCCCGGTGTTGAATGGCCGGCACCTTGCCCATTGGATTGATGGCGAGGAATTCCGGCGCCTTCAAGGTCGAAGCGAAATCGAGCAACTCGGTTCGATATGGCTGGCCTATTTCCTCGAGCATCCATCGCACAATTCGACCGCGTGTCATCGGGTTGGTATAGAGAATTACTTCGTCGTTCATTGGCCTGTTCCAGGTGAATGCCGCAGGAATATTATGACATTGGCAAATGTCAGAGGTACGCGTCTTGATCGATCAGCGCCGCGGCGTCCAAATGACACCGACGCAGGCAACGAACATTGCCAAAAGAAGCAACAGCCTGGGATAAGCCAGCACCGTGAGTCCACCGCGACCTTCAAACGGTTGCGTGAATCGGTAGGGAAAGAATCCGATCAGAGCGTAGTCGGCAACAATAAAATAGGCGCATACGCGATGGCGCTCGCGAATAAAGTACTCGATCAGCAAACCCACGGGCAACCAAAGCAGCACTAAGTAATAGCTGCCGGTTGCCGGCGCGATCAACAGCGTGAGAACCCCGAGCAGCCCTACCGACGGCGCGGTTGCGCTCGCGGCGCCGTGGCGAGCAAGTTTGACCAGAGTCAGCATTGCGGCGAGCAACAGCAGCGCCTTGGTGGCGATCACGGCTGCAAGCTGCAGACCGGGCAAGGCGATGAACGGCTGTGGATTCGAACTCGGGTCGAAAATAAACAGCCGCCGAAACAGGGTATCGAATGACTGGAACGAGGCGGTAAAGGGATCCTGCATGCTGAGCTTGCCGATCAGGTGGTTGCCCAGAACAGAGGCCAGGAATTGCCGATGAATACTCCAGCCCAACACAGCGATGCTGACCGCTGCCTCGACCAGAATCGTCGCCAATCCGGCCACGAGCAGCCGCCACTGCCTGCGGAATGCGAAATAGATGAGAATGACCACCGGAAAATATTTTATCGGCGAAAACAGCCCGAAACATATGCCGGCCAGCAATGGACGGTTCTTGAGGTAAGCGTAGTAACCCAGAACACACGAGCTGGAGACAACTATGTAGGGCTGACCAAGGCGCAGCGCAGCGCAGATCGCGTAGCCCGACAACAGCACCAACACCGCTGCGTCGACTGCGCTCCAGGAAAGTATTCTCATCAGCAGAACAATCGAAGCGATCAAGCACAGCAAACTCAAGCCGGTAACCACGCGCAATGCGCTCAGCGGCTCAAGGGGTGTCAGCGGCAGCAGCAGCAATGCCGTGGGCGGCGGAAACGGTGAAAATTTTGTGCCATCGCCGGAACCCATGCGGTAGCGGCGCGCCTGCTCCTGGAACCAGGAATTATCGTATAGTCTGTCGCTATCACCTGCGTTGGCGACGATCTTCGCCGCAGTTAAATAGTTCGGAAAATCGCTGTCTATTTTGGACAGCGCGGGCAGGATTCCGCGCCCTATCAGCACCAGTGTGAGAGCAAGCAACAACAACATCGCGAGCGCTCGTTTAAACAACGATTGCATCGCAACAAGATGGTCCACAATGCGCATTGTTGTCAATTTTGGCGACGGCGCACTCCGAGCCATATAGGACCGCACCTTGCGCTATTTTGTAACCGGCTGCGCCGGCTTCATCGGCAGCACTTTGACCGACCGGCTGCTGTCGGATGGCCATGAAGTCGTCGGCTATGACAATTTTTCCACCGGGCAGGAGGGATTCCTGGCCTCGGCGCGCCGGAGCGCTAATTTCCGGTTGGTGCGCGGCGATCTTTTGGATTCGGCGTTTCTGACCGCCAGCATGAGTGGAACTGAGTTTGTGTTTCATCTCGCTGCCAACGCCGACGTTCGCTTTGGTACCGAGCATCCCCGCAAGGACCTTGAGCAGAACACGATCGCGACGCACGCTGTGCTCGAGGCGATGCGACGCTGCCGCATCCGTCACATCGCGTTCACCTCCACCGGCTCTGTGTACGGCGAATCGCCGTCCCCACCGACCCGGGAGGATGCCCCATTTCCGGTGCAGACCTCGCTGTATGGCGCTTCCAAATTGGCCGCGGAGGCGTTCATCAGCGCTTATTGCGCCGGTTTTGGATTCCAGGGCTATATCTTTCGACTGGTGTCGATTTTGGGCGAGCGCTACACGCATGGACACATCATCGATTTCTACCGTCAACTGCAGCATGATCGCAGCAGGCTGCGCGTGCTCGGCGACGGCCGACAGCGAAAATCCTATCTCTACATACACGATTGCATTGACGCCATGTTGCTCGCGATAAAACAGCGGTGCGCTGGAGTCAGCATCATTAACCTCGGGCACGATAGCTATTGCGCGGTCAACGATTCAATCGGCTGGATCTGTGCGGCCCTGGGGGCGAAGCCAAACATTGAGTACGGCGGCGGTTACCAGGGATGGATTGGCGACAATCCGTTCATCTTTCTCGATAGCCAGCGCGCGCGGGCGCTGGGATGGACGCCCAAGCTCAGCATCGAGCACAGCGTCATCAGGACCGTCGAGTACCTCAGGGCAAATCCCGATATTCTGGACGCCCGCCGTTGAAGATTTGCGTTTCAGGACTGTGGCATCTGGGCTGTGTGACCGCTGCCGGTCTGGCGGCAGCGGGGCATCAGGTGATTGGGCTCGACTGCGAGCAGGCACGGGTTGCGAAGCTGCGCCGCGGGATTGCCCCGGTTTCCGAGCCCGATCTCGATCGCCTGATCGCCCAGGGCCTGTCGTCCAATCGCCTGCAATTCAGTTCGACCTTAAGCGAGGCCACGCGGAACATCGATGTATTCTGGGTTACCCACGACACACCGATCGACGATGACGACGGCGCTGACAGCGATTTTGTGATGGCGCAGATCGAGCGTGAGTTGCTGGGCGTGAATGCCGATACTCTGGTGCTGATCTCGTCACAACTTCCGGTCGGCTCGATCCGCCGCCTGGAGCACTCGCCCGCCTTGAATGGCCGTCCGGCGCCGCTCCGATTTGCCTATTCTCCAGAGAATCTACGCTTAGGGTCTGCGGTCAATGACTTCCTGCATCCGCAGCGCATTGTCGTCGGCATCAGATCGGACCGTGACCGGCAGGCGCTGCATACACTGTTGAGCCCACTGTGTCAGCGCATCGAATGGATGTCGGTGGAATCCGCTGAGATGACCAAGCATGCCATCAATGCCTTTCTCGCTACCTCGATCGCGTTCGCCAACGAGCTGGCCTTAATATGCGAAACGGTAGGCGCTGACCCGAGGGAGGTGGAACGGGGCCTGAAGTCCGAGAACCGCATTGGCCCTCGGGCCTATCTGTCGGCGGGTGCAGCATTTGCGGGCGGCACCCTGGGGCGCGACGTTGCCTTCCTCAATCAAACCTCGCGCCGGCATGGCGTGACCACGCCGCTGCTGTCCTCGGTGCTGCCGAGTAACGATCTACACAAACACTGGGCACGGCAAAAGCTTGCGGCGCTACGCGCCGATCTATCTCAGAGCACCGTTGCCGTCTGGGGCCTGACCTATAAGCCAGGCACCGATACGCTCAGGCGCTCCGCGTCGGTAGAGCTATGCGACTGGCTGATTTCCCACGGCGCAAGCATTCAGGTTCACGATCCCCTGGTGAACTGTCTGCCGGAGCGTTGGGGAGCAGCGGCACGGCGCTACGACGACCCTCTGGCGGCAGTTCCGGGCGCGCAGGTGCTGGTGTTGGCCACCGACTCGCCGGTGTATCGGGCCATATCAAGCGCTCAATTGCTGGCGTGCGTTTCGAATCGCCTGCTGGTGTTGGACGCGAATCGCCTTCTGCCGCATTTAGCAGATGCGGGCGAACACCTGGAATATTTTGCGGTGGGCACTTCCATCGGGGACGCTTGAATATGACGCCCAAAGCCCTTGAGAACCGATGCGCAATCATCACTGGCGCCAGTCGGGGCCTCGGCTTCGAGATCGCCACGCGCTATCTTGAGGCCGGAGCGAGCCTGATGATCTGCGCGCGCGACCCGGTTGTGCTGCGCCAAGCGGCCTTGGCGCTGAAAGGTCTGGCAGGACCCAGCCAGTCAGTGATAGCCATGCCGGCCGATATCTCCAAGCCTGCGGATGTCGCCGGGCTGGTCGAGTCTGCGTTAGCGCAATTCGGGCGTCTGGACATACTGGTTAACAATGCCGGCGTTGGCGGCCCCGGGGGCGCCATTGAAAGTGTCGACTGGCTGGAGTGGGTGCGCGCGGTCGAGATCAATCTGCTGGGCGCAGTGTTGCTGAGTCGGGCGATTCTGCCGCACTTCAAGCAGCTTCGGTACGGCAAGATCGTGCAGCTGTCGGGCGGCGGTGCCGCGGATCCGCTGCCCATGCTCAGTGCCCGCGCGGCCTCCAAGGCCGCGGTGATCCGTTTTGTCGAGACCCTGGCCGAGGAGACCCGTCAATACGGCATCGACGTCAATGCGATCGCCCCCGGCGCGCTCAACACGCGCATGCTGGATGAATCCCTCGCCGCCGGTCCCGAGAAGATAGGCCCCGCGCTTTACCAGCGCGCACTGAAGCAAAAGAAGGACGGTGGCGCGCCGCTGCGCAAAGGCGCCGAGCTGGCGGTGTTTCTCGGCTCCTCGTTCAGCGATGGCATCACCGGAAAGCTGATCAGTGCGATTTGGGATCCGTGGCAGAGGCTGGCGGATCATATTGAGGAATTGCGCGGTAGCGATGTCTATACCTTGCGCCGCATCCTGCCCTCCGACCGTGGCATGTCGTGGGGGGCGCAGGATTGAAGCTCGCACTCGTCGGCTGCGGCGCGGTCGGCCAAAAGCGGGCGCAGAATCTGGCCGGCGCCAGCCTGGTCCACTGCGTTGATACGGATCTGGCGCGCGCATCGCAGCTCGCGTGCTCCAGCCAGGGCTGCAGCAGCAGCGGCGACTGGCACACGTTATTGGATCGCACCGATATCGATGCCGTCATCATCGCCACACCCCAGGATTCGCAGGTCCAGATCATGCGTGCCGTCATCGGCGCCGGAATGCACGTGCTGGTGGAGAAGCCCGCTGCACGGCACGTCGACGAGCTGATCGATCTGCCGCAGCTTGCCGCCAAGCACAATGTGCGTGTGCGGGTTGGATTCAATCATCGTTATCATCGCAGCTTTCAGCGCGCCAGGGCGCTGGTCGACTCGGGAGCTTTGGGTCCGCTGCTATTCCTGCGGGCACGCTACGGGCACGGCGGTCGGCCGGGCTACGAACGCGAGTGGCGCGCTCAGCCGCTACGCTCCGGTGGCGGCGAATTGATCGACCAGGGTGTGCATCTGATCGATCTGGCGCGCTGGTTTCTCGGTGAATTCGTCGATGTGGACGGCTTCGCCCATACCTACTTCTGGAACATGCCGGTCGACGACAACGGCTTCATGCTGCTCAAGACCGCGGCAAAACAAGTGGCCTTTCTGCACGCCAGTTGCACCGAATGGAAAAACACCTTTTCCTGGGAGCTGTACGGCCGGGACGGCAAGCTGCAGATCGACGGACTTGGCGGCAGCTATGGGGTCGAGAGACTGCATTGGTACAAGATGCTGCCCGGGATGGGACCGCCGGAAACCACGATCTGGGAATATCCCATGCAGGACAACTCGTGGGGCACCGAGATGGCCGAATTCGTCGAAGACATCCGCAGCGGGCGCGAGCCCTCGGCCGGGTTGCAGGATGCGATCGCGGCACTGACCGTAGTGGCCAGGATCTACGAGGCCTCGGGCTATGATCATCGCCCGTAGCCCGCTGCGCATCACTCTAGGCGGCGGCGGCACCGACCTGGCCTCGTACTACAGCGAGCACGGCGGCTTTGTGATCGCCGCCGCGATTGATAAATACGTCTACGTCACCGTCACCAGACCGTTCCGCGCGGGCATATACCTGAAGTATTCCGAGTCCGAGCATGTCGAGAGGGTGGCCGATGTCAGGCATCCGATCATTCGTGAGGCTCTCGCGCTGCAAGATCTGCGTACCCCGCAGATAGAAATCACGACGCTGGCGGATATCCCGGCGGGGACCGGCCTGGGTTCGTCCGGCAGCTTCACCACCGCGTTACTGAAAGCTCTGTACGCGCACCGGCGCAAAGTCGCCCACTCCCAGGAGCTGGCGGAACTGGCCTGCGAGATTGAAATCAATCGCCTAGGCGAGTCAGTTGGGAAGCAAGATCAGTTTATCGCCGCATATGGCGGAATTGCTTGTCTAACCTTCCACAAGGATCACCGCGTTACGGTGCATCCGTTGCGTGTTGCGATGAAGACGATGTTCGAACTCGAGGACAATCTGCTGCTTTTCTTTACCGGCTTCACGCGCGCCGCGGGCAGCATTCTGCAGGACCAGCACCTGCGCTCGCAGGCTGGGGATACTGCCATGCTGCGCAACTTGGATTACGTCAAGGCATTGGGGTATCAGAGCCAGGAGGCCCTTGAATCCGGCAATCTCGTGCGATTTGGCCAGCTCATGCACGAGCATTGGGAGCACAAGAAGCGCCGCTCGAGCGGCATAAGCAACCCGAACATCGATACCTGGTACTCACTGGCTATGAGCAACGGTGCGATCGGCGGCAAGCTGGTGGGCGCAGGGGGCGGCGGCTTTCTGATGTTTTATGCCGCCGACCGCAGCCGGTTACGGCAGGCGATGGCGGATGCGGGCCTGGAAGAAGTCCGGTTTCGCTTCGAATTTGAAGGCACCAAGGTCGTCCTATCCTGAGCATGTTGCCGGTCGCCATACTTGCGGGCGGTTTGGCGACTCGGCTGCAGCCGATTACCGATCGCATTCCCAAGGCCCTGCTGAGCATTGCCGGCCGGCCGTTCATTTTCCATCAGCTCGATTTGCTCAAGAGCCAGGGCATCGATCAGGTGGTGCTGTGCGTGGGCCATCTGGGTGAACAGATCAGGATGATCGTGGGCGATGGCCGCACGCTTGGCCTCTCGATCCGTTACTCATTCGACGGCAATGAACCGCTCGGAACCGGCGGCGCCCTCAGACAGGCGCTGCCCTTGCTGGGTGATGCGTTTTTTGTCCTTTATGGGGATGCCTATTTACCGTGCTCGTTTGCACGGATTCAGTCGGCCTACGAGGCCGCGCGACGCCCTGCCCTGATGACCGTGCTACGCAACGACAACCGTTGGGATAGCAGCAACGTCGTCTACAGAAACGGCCAGGTACTCGAATACGAGAAGCATTCCCGGCGCTCCGACATGGCGCATATCGACTTTGGCGTATCGGTGCTGTCGCGTGAGGTGTTCTCCCGATACGCGGACTCGAAGGTGTTTGATCTGGCCGATATCTGCCGGGATCTGTCACGGGGCGGGCAGCTGGCGGCGCTCGAGGTCTCGGAACGCTTCTACGAGATTGGCTCACTGCGGGGCATTAAAGACACCGAGGAATTCCTGTCGCATCGGCTGCGCCGGGCATGAGCTATTCGCAACAGCATTTAGGCGAGACTGCGGCGATACTGCGGTTATTGGACGTGGCCGCCATTGAAAACCTCGCGGCGGTGTTGACGCGCATCAAGGCCGGCGGCGGTCGGGTCTTCTTCCTCGGTGTGGGCGGCAGCGCGGCCAACTGTTCGCACGCCGTCAACGACTTTCGCAAACTTGCGGGGATCGAGTGCTACGCGCCCACTGACAACGTGTCGGAACTGACCGCGCGTATCAACGATGAAGGCTGGGAAAGCACTTTTGCGGAATGGCTCAAGATCAGCAGGCTCAATCCCACCGACGCCGTATTCATACTGTCGGTAGGCGGTGGCAGCATCGAGATGAATCTGAGCCGCAATCTGATCGCAGCGGTCGACTATGCCAAGGCGATGGGGGCAAAGGTCATCGGCATACTGGGCCGTGACGGCGGCTATACCGCCAAGGTTGCAGACGCAACGGTGATCGTGCCGACCGTGAATCCCGAGACTGTTACCCCGCACTCCGAGGCGTTTCAGGCTGTCATCTGGCATCTGCTCGTGTCCCATCCGCTGCTCAAGACTCGGGCAGCGAAATGGGAATCGGTGAACCCGTGAGGCACCCGGCCGTGTTTCTGGATCGCGATGGGGTAATCAATCGGGCGGTCATCCGCGATGGCATACCGCGCCCGCCCGCTTCGCTCGCGGATCTGGAGATCCTGCCGAGCGTTCCGGAGGCATTGAGTGCTTTGCGGGCGCACGGCTACTCGTTGGTCGTGGTATCCAATCAACCCGACGTGGCCCGCGGCACCTGCTCGCGGGAGGTGGTCGATAGCATCAATCAGCGACTCAAGCAGCAGCTGCAGCTTGATGCAATTCTCACCTGCTTCCATGACAACGCCGATCGCTGCGAATGCAGGAAGCCCAAGCCCGGCCTACTGCTTCAGGCCGCGCACCAGTTCGATATTGATCTGCCATTGAGTTTCATGGTCGGAGACCGCCAGTGCGACCTGGAGGCCGGAAAACGTGCCGGCTGCAGAACCTTTTTTGTGGATTGCGGATACCCCGACGAGCCGCGTGGCGCGAGCGATTTCCGTGTCGCGTCGCTGATGCAGGCCACAGAGATCATACTGGTGCATTCGAGCTTGCCATGACTGCCCTGAGTCAACTGAAGATAAAGATCTTCGCCGACGGCGCCGACAAGGCGAGCATGCTGGACATGTACGCCAAACCCTATATCAAGGGCCTGACCACCAACCCGACGCTGATGCGCAAGGCAGGCATCGCCAACTACCGTGCGTTCGCCAAGGACATCCTTTCCGAAATCAATGACAAGCCGGTGTCGTTCGAGGTGTTTGCCGATGATTTTGCGGATATGGAGCGCCAGGCGCTGGAGATCGCCTGCTGGGCCGACAACGTTTACGTAAAAATTCCCGTGACCAACACCCGGCGACAAACCTGTCGCGCGCTCATCAAACGATTGGCCGACCGGCAGGTCAAACTCAACATCACCGCGATCATGACCTTGACGCAGGTGCAGGAAATCGTGGCGCAACTCAATCCGGCCACGGCAAGTTACGTATCGGTGTTCGCCGGCCGCATCGCTGACACCGGCATCGACCCGCTGCCGCTGATGGCCAAGGCCGTGGAAATACTCAAAGCAAATGCCAACGCTGAGCTGATGTGGGCCAGTTCGCGCGAAATTCTCAATATCTTTCAGGCCAATGCGATTGGCTGCCAGGTCATTACCGTGACCGAGGAGATTCTCAGCAAGTTGCCGTTGCTCGGCTACGACCTGACGCAGTACTCGCTGGATACGGTGAAGATGTTCTATAACGACGCGCGGGGCGCGGGCTTTTCGCTGTAGCCGCACAAAGTTTGCGGCTATTTCCTGGCGCTCGAGGTGACGCTGGCAATCTCGTCGTCCATACATTCGAGATCGTGCTGCCGCCCGGCAGAGTAGCTGCTGGCGCCATGAAGCGTCGTGACTCGACTTCTGATGATGGCGAGCACCCAGGTTACCGGATCGCGGAAGATGCGAATCTTTTTGCCTTCTTCGAATCCGCGGGAATTGTAGGACACCGGGATTTCCAGCGGGCGGAACCCCGCTCGCAGCAATTTTCCCAGCAACTCGAAGTCGAAATCGAAGCGATTGCAGCTGAAGCTCAGACCAGCGAGACAATCCGAGCGGAATACTTTGTACATCGAGGTCGGATCGGTAAGCCGCGATGAAAATACGGCGTTGAAGAACCAATGAAAAAGCATGCCGCCGAGATTCATAAACACCGCCTGCAAGCGGCCGTGCGCGAATTTCCTGATGTTCCAGCGATTAGGTCCCATGTGCCGGCTGCCCAGCACTACCGCCGCGCGTCCTTCAACGATGGGCTTGACCAGAGCCGGGTAGTCGGCGACGTCATATTCAAGGTCGGCATCCTGTATCAGGAATATATCGCCGCTCGCGACCGCGAAGCCCAGCCTGAGCGCATGACCTTTGCCCAGCGGTCTGGCCTCATGGATGAGGTGAATTCGCTGCGACGTCTGATCCGCGTGCCGGGCCACAAACCTGTCGATGATCTGCCGGGAGCCGTCGGTGGAGTTGCTCTCAACGATAATGATCTCTTTGGTGGCTCCGGCTATGGGCTGTGCCCAGACGCGATCCAGCAGCGCCGCGACGGTATTCGCTTCGTTGTACACGGCGATGATGATCGAGACTTTCATGGATTTTGCTCAGAGTAAGTTCCCCGCTCGCATGAATAGGTTGCAAGCCGTGGGCCCCTGGCAGTGTCTCCCTGCGATGCGGGCCGCCGGCCTCAGCTAGGACGCATTGCAGCTACAGGCTGCCTCTAGCCGGTGATCGCCCCGGCGGCACGGTGCGCGGAATCGATGGCCTCATCGGCATAGGGCACCCAGGCGGCGTCGGTGCCGGCGAAATGGATGCGCCCCAAAGCGGCGCTGCTGGTATTGACGTCGCGCTGCGCTTGCGACTGGTCGTACAACGAGTTCGGCTCGTAGGCATAACCGTGGCCCCAGCGGTTGACCGTGATCGCAGCAATGTCGCGGTCGGCGTCGAAACCTCCCGGACCCACCATGCGGGTCAGTTCATCGCGCGCGTGCGCCTCGAATTCCTCGAACCGGCGCGCATACAGCAGCGCGCGGCCGGCGCGCCATGCGCTGCGCTGGTCGGTGACCGGCCCGTCGGGCCACGGCACGTGGATCAGATGCAGGATCATGGGTTCTTCGGGCCGCGTCGGGAAGCGGTAGTCGCCCAGGCTCACGGGATAGTCGAGTTTCAGGTGACTGAAGAATCCGGCCGGATTGTTGACGAAATGCACGCCTTGCTTGACCCAGGCGCGCCAATTGCGTACCGCGACGTTGACGTAGGCCAGCGGCGCCCTGACCTGGCGGGAGGCGGCCGCGCGCTGAGCTTCCCCGAGGTCGGGGCAGATATAGGGCAGCATGGCCGAGTAGCCGGCATAGACCACGTGCCCGGCGCTCAGACGCGTGATCTGATCTGCCTGCGCGCACAGTAGGTCCACGCCCGTGCGGGTATTTGCAAGCGCAACGACTGTGGCCGCAAGCCGCAGCCGCACCGGCTGCTCGGGCAGGTCGAGGCGGCTGTAGTCGAACCGCGCCATGAGTATGTCATCCATGCCAGACCCCGGCGCCACCCCCGGGATCATCTGCCGTACGAACAGGCGCGCGAGCGAGGCATTACCGTCCGGAAAGTGATAGATGTACGGATCGTTCTCGAGCTGCCCTTCCTTGGGCATGCGCAGTCCCAGACCTTGGAAGCCCGGATACTGGCAAACCCAGGCATCGATCGCCGGAACGGTCTCGGTTTTGCTCGCGAACAGGTCGAGCGTACGACCATCGAACATCGCCAGCGATCGCTGATCGAGACCGAAGTACCTCTTGAGATACTCATGATACGAAATCGACTCCAGCAAGCGCGCCTTGGCGAGGCTGGATTGGCCCGCAAGCACGTCGCGCCGGTCGGTATAGAGCGCAATCAGCAGGGCCTTCTGCGCCGCGTCCACAGGCCAGTCTGCAATGAAGGCTGCGGCCGCGCGTTGGTTCTGCCGCGTCGCGGGGATGTCGGTCGGTACCGAACGAACCGGGTCACCGGTTACCAGCTTATCGACGCCATAGATCTCGCGTGGAAAAAACAATCCCGATGACAGACCCAGACTGGGGTATAGATCGGCATGGTAGGCCTGCTCGAATCGATTCAGATCAACGCCCAATGAGGCGACACAGGATCTTGCCACCTGCGTCCAGCGTGTCTTCGGGCTTTCCATCGACTCACTGCCGCCATAGCCGAGCAAGAAGCGGCCATCGACGTTGAATTCATTGCGGCGCGCGTGACCGCCGAAATCATCGTGGTTATCGAGGATCAGTATGCGCGCCTGAGGGCGCGCCTTGCGCAAATAGTGGGCGCTGGCGAGACCGCCGATGCCGGCGCCAACCACGATCAGGTCGTAATGCTCGCTGACGGGCTGGCTCCCAAGTTGATAGCGGCGGCCATCGCGAATGCCGTGAGCGACGGCAAAATCTGCGGGTCCGCTGCCGCCGTAACCCGTACGCCCGGGCGGATAGAGCGGGGAACCCGCCTGGGTGAAGCCCAACACGGGCACCGCGCTGCTCGCGACCGCGCAGGCGAAGCCATCGATGAAATCCCTGCGCGTAATACCATCGCCCATCGCACCCCTCCATTGTTGTGGCCGGCGCAATTATGCCTTTGTCCCGATTCAGCATCGATTCACGCGCACTCGCGCAGTGACCGGCGCGCGAGCCTGTGCGTCAGCGGCGCATCGCCACCTGCAGCATAATGTGGTTCCAAAGCGCCATCAGCACCAGCCAGCCCGCGAAATAAGCGTGAAAACTGTACCGGTCAGCAGCACCAGTGCGAACATCGGATAGACCAGCTGGAAATCGCTCATAGTCGGTCACTTCCCTGGCATGGCACGGGCATCGAGCAACTCGGAGAATGCCCTATCGCCCCTGGGCGTGAAAGCGACCACTCGCGAGCGCTTATCGCGCTTCGCCCAGCCCAGTGCGAGCACGCGTGCCAGCAGCGCTGCGCCCAGCGCCCCGGCCAGATGCTGCCGCCGCTCGCTCCAGTCCATGCACGGCCGGCAAAACGCGCGGCGCTGCTTGGCCGCCTCGGCAATATCGACGCCTAAACTCGAAAACCACTGGGTGCCGCGGGGGGTGAGTCCGAGCCCATCCGGGGCAGGCTCGAAGGCCTTGATGCGCAGTAATGCCTCAAAGGCCAGCACAGCGCGCTCGCCCGCGAGATGGTCGTAGCAAACGCGCGCACTGCGTAGAGCGGGCTCGCGCGGACCCGGGACGAGCCGGGTACAGCCGGTCCGGAAGGCCACCCCCATCAGCGACTCCAGCAACTGTGCGACATCCTCGTTGGCGAGACGAAAATAACGGTGACGACCCTGCTGATCGACCAGCACCAGGCCGGCCGCGAGCAATTGCGACAAATGCGCACTCATGGTCTGCTTGGTTACTCCGGCGACCACGGACAACTCGGTCGCAGTGAGCGCGCGGTCCGCCAGCAGTGCCGTCAGCACCTCAGCGCGCGCCGGATCGCCCAACAGCGAGGCGATGCGGGCTATATTCGGCCCGTGTTTCATGGTTCGAGCTTAAACGAACCATCGATTCAGAACCAGCGCGTATGCTTGGATTTGGCGCCTGCTGCCGAGCTGCAACCATGATTACCTGTTTCATCCGCTACCAGATCGATCCATTCCAGCGTGAAGCCTTCAAGGCGTACGCCGAGAATTGGGCGCGGATCATTCCGCGCTGCGGCGGCTGTCTGCTGGGGTATTTTCTGCCCCATGAGGGCACCAACAATGTCGCCTGGGGCCTCATCGGCTTCGAATCCCTTGCCGGCTACGAGGCCTACAGAGCGCGTCTCAAGGCGGACGTCCACGGGCGGGAGAACTTTGAATTCGCGCACTCGCGCCGGTTGATCATCAAGGAGGAACGTACCTTTCTGGAAAATATCGACGCCACCATGGCGGTCGCAGGCAACTGACAGTAGCGGTTCTCCCGGTTCGAATCCGGTGCTAAAGTCTGGACATTAACCGCGCTCACGAGCCGCCGGACTGAAGTGAATTTTGAAAATTAACCGCGGTATTGGCGCGGCGATGGCTGCCGCGGTGCTGTTCGGCCTCAGCACGCCGTTTGCGAAGTTGCTCGCCGGCCGCATGTCGGCGCTGTTGCTGGCGGGCCTGATGTATGCGGGTTCGGGAATCGGTTTGGCTGCGCTGCTGGCGATCCGGGGCGCCATGGGCCAGCGCGCAAGTGTGACCTGGCCACGCGGTTCTGCCGTGTGGTGGCTGGCGGGCGCAATCGCGACCGGTGGCGTGATCGGACCGTTTCTACTCATGTACGGCCTGCAGCTCACGGACTCCGCTTCCGCATCGCTGATTCTGAATCTGGAGGGAGTCTTCACGGCGCTGCTGGCCTGGTTCGTCTTCAAGGAGAACTTCGATCGTCGCGTGGCCATAGGGATGGCGCTCATCGTGGCCGGCGGCGTGGTCCTGGCGCTCGCTCCGGCATTGCACGCCCAGGGTCTGATTGGACCCTTGGCGATTTTTGGCGCTTGCGTTGCCTGGGCGATCGACAACAATCTGACGCGCAAGGTTTCGGTGCACGATGCCATGTTCATCGCTTGCGCCAAGGGGCTGGTCGCGGGCACCACCAGTGTGACCATTGCACTGGCCTACGGCGCGCGCCTGCCTGCCGGCAGCGAGGCGTTGCAGGCGGGATTGCTCGGATTCCTGTCGTATGGTCTGAGCCTGACGCTGTTTGTCATCGCTCTTCGCGGCCTCGGTACCGCGCGAACTGCGGCTTACTTCTCGCTCGCTCCGTTCATCGGCGCGGCACTGGCCGTGATCATCGGCGCGCCGCTTACGCTGTCATTGGTGGTCGCCGGATTATTCATGGCGGCGGGAGTGTGGTTACACCTGAGTGAACGTCACGAGCACCGGCACCGCCACCAGTACCTCGCACACGATCACCCGCACAGCCATGACGAGCACCATCAACATCAGCACGGGCCCGACTGGGATGGCCAGGAGCCGCACTCTCATGAACATGTTCACGAGCCGCTCGAGCATGCTCACGCCCATTACCCGGATATTCATCACCGTCATGAGCATTGAGGCGCCAGCGCCCTGGGGGCCCGCCCTGACGCCGCTCACACATGTGGCGAAGTAGCGTCGATGCATCCGGCCGCGCGAGCCTTATCGAGCAGTGACTGCGCCATGCGAATGCTCGCCAGGTCGATCAAACGGCCGTCAAGCGCCACGGCTCCCCGGCCCTCGCGCGCGGCCGCCTGCATGGCCGCGACGATGCGTTGCGCCTTGTCGATCTCGGTCGGGGTCGGCGTGAACACTTCGTTGGCGAGGGCTATCTGCGATGGATGAATCGCCCACTTGCCCTCATAGCCGAGCACGGCAGCGCGCCGCGCAGCCGATATGAAACCCGCCGTGTCACCGAAGTCCCCGAACGGGCCGTCGACCGGCCTTAGGCCATACGCGCGACAGGCCACCAGCATGCGGGTCTGAGCCGCGTGCCAGGGATCGGTCCAGAAATAGGCACGCTCGCCCTCGGCCGACGCATCGGCAAGAACACCCGAATCAGGATGCACACCGCCGATGACGGTCGTGCGCGCACGCGTCGAGGCGGCATAATCGGCGACTCCGAACGACATCGCCTCAAGCCGCGGACTGGACTGCGCAATGGCCTCGACGTTCGCCAGCCCCAGCGCCGTCTCGATCAGCACTTCGAAACCCAGACGCTTGCGGCGCCGGACGGCGCTCTCCACTTGTGTGACCAGCATGTCGACCGCATAGACGTCCGCTGCCACGCCAACCTTGGGGATCAGAATCATGTCCAGCCGTTCACACGCTTCGACGACTTCGATAACGTCCCGGTACATGTAATGCGTATCCAGACCGTTGATACGCACCATCATCGTTTTCGCGCCCCAATCGATATCATTGAGGCCGGCAATGATATGGCTACGCGCGCGCTCCTTGTCATCCGGAGCAACCGCGTCCTCCAGATCCAGGAAAATCACATCCGCCAACGATGCCGCAGCCTTGGCGAACAGCGCGGGATTGGAACCTGGCACGGCCAGCTCGGAACGATGCAATCGCGCGGGAGCCTGCGCGATCGAGGTGAAACTCATGAACCCAGCACCTTGGCGACGCTCGCACCCAGTTCAGCAGCACTGGGCGCAACATGCAGGCCGCAGGAGCGCATGAACTCCGATTTCTCGGTCGCGGAGTCCCCGGCTGCGGAAATAATGGCACCGGCATGACCCATGCGGCGGCCCTTGGGCGCGGTGAGCCCAGCCACGTAGCCGATCACGGGCTTGCTCATGTTACTGCGTACCCAAGTGGCGGCATCGGCTTCCTGCGCGCCTCCGATCTCGCCGATCATGATGACCGCCAAAGTCTCCGGATCCTGTTCGAAGCGCTCCAGATGATCTCGAAACGAACTGCCGTTGATAGGATCGCCACCAATGCCGACGCTGGTGCTGATGCCCAGACTCAAAGCCCCCAGTTGCGCCGCCGCCTCGTAACCCAGTGTGCCTGAGCGCGAAACCACGCCAACGTTACCGCGCCGATATATGTGTCCGGGCATGATGCCGAGCATGGCTTTGCCGGGACTGATGATACCGGCACAGTTGGGCCCGACCAGCGTCGTGCGCCGATCGCGCGGATAACGCAGCAGGTAACGCTTGACCGTCATCATGTCCTGCGCCGGGATGCCGTCGGTGATAATGCACACGAGCCTCAAGCCGGCGTCCGCCGCTTCCATCAGCCCATCGGCAGCAAAAGGCGGCGGAATGAATGACAGGCTGGCCTGCGCACCGGTAGCCTTGACGGCCTGCTTGACCGTATCGAACACCGGCCGCTCGAGGTGGCGCTGTCCGCCTTTGCCCGGCGTGACGCCGGCGACGATGTTGGTGCCATAGGCAAGCATTTCGCGGGCATGAAATGTTGCCTTCTCGCCCGTGAATCCCTGTATGAGCACGCGCGTGCTCTCATCGATCAGAATGCTCATGGCGCCGAGCGCGCCGCTGCAACCGCCTTCGCGGCTGCATCGGCCAGTGTGTCGGCGGTGATGATGGGCAGGCCGCTCTCGCGCAGGATTTGTCGCCCCTGCTCGACATTGGTGCCGGCCAATCGCACCACCAGTGGCACCCGCAGATCCCTGGCGGCCTGAACCACCCCTTGCGCGACCCAGTCGCAGCGATTGATGCCGGCAAAAATGTTGACCAGAACCGCTTTGACGTGCCGATCCGCCAGCACCAGACGGAAGGCTGCGGCCACTCGCTCCGCTGAGGCGCCGCCGCCGACATCGAGAAAGTTTGCCGGCTCGCCACCCGCATACTTGATCATGTCCATGGTCGCCATCGCCAGTCCGGCGCCATTGATGATGCAGCCAATGTCCCCCTCCAGACTCACGAAGTTCAGCCCGAGGCCTGCTGCCTCGGATTCACGTGCGTCTTCCTGCATCGGATCGCGCATCTCGGCGATCTGCGGCCGTCGGAACAGCGCGTTATCGTCGAACGCCATCTTGGCATCGAGCGCAACGACGCGGTCATCCTGTGTCACCACCAGCGGGTTGATTTCAACCATGTTGGCATCCAGATCGCGCAGCGCGCGATAGCAACCCATGACGGCGACGACCGCCTGACCGGCTTGTTTCTGGTTCAGGCCCAGACCAAAGGCCAGTTCGCGCGCCTGAAATCGCTGCAGTCCCACTGCGGGTTCGACCTGAATCTGCAGCAGAGACTCGGGCCTGTGTGCCGTGATCTCCTCAATGTCCATGCCTCCGCCGCTGGAGGCGACCACGCGAATGCGCTCGATCTTGCGATCGAGCACCAGACCCAGGTACAGCTCGCGCACGTAGGGTTCCACGGTCTCGATGTACAGTCGTTGCACAAGCTGGCCCGCCGGACTGGTCTGCGCCGTCACCAGCGTTTTCCCCAACAGCGCGGCCGCCGCCTCCGCCACCTCGTGGTGACTGCGGCACAGACGCACGCCACCGGCCTTGCCGCGCCCGCCGGCATGTATCTGCGCCTTGACGGCCCAGTGGTCCCCGCCCAATTGCGCGGCCACATACGCGGCGTTGTCGGCGGCATACGCGACACCGCCCTGGGGAATCGGCACGCCGAAGCCGGCGAGCAGTTCCTTGGCCTGATACTCGTGAATATTCATCTTTCTCTCAAGCCGGTGATTACTGTAATGGCAATCCCATTAGCCGTCTAACTCCCCCGAGTCACTATCATCGACCCCTGTGTAGCCCACCACCTGGCTGGTCATGCCTTGAGGCTGCGCGCTGATGAATGGGCCCTTCTGGCCCCGCGGCACCGGGCGGCGCCGGCTCTTGCGCCACAGATCGTACAGCGTCAGCGTGCCGGTCAGCAGCGCGAGTGTGGCGAAATAGGCCCGGGGTCCGAAGGCCGCGATCAGGCTGCCTACGAGTACCGGCCCGATGGCTGCGGCGGCGCCATTCAAACGCAGCAGAGCGCTGCTCGCGGCAACCATCTGCGCGGGTTCGAGCTTATCGTTGACGTGCGAGACGGCCAAGGAATACAGCGTCAGCGCGAAGCCGCTGAACAGCGCCGCGAGCGTCAGGAACACCACCCGAGGCATGGCGCCAAAGGCCACAATAGTACCGGCAACGAGCGTAGCGAGCGTACAGACACCGGCAATCACTGTACGCCGGTCGATGCGGTCCGAGAGACGGCCTACCGGATATTGAGAGACCACGGCGGCGCAAATGCTCAGTGCCATGAACGTGGCCACGCCGCTGGTCGCCAAGCCGCTGAGTCGTGCGTACACCGGGCCCATCGAGAAGATGATGGCCGATATCAGACCGGAGACGCTGACCGCCACTACGCCCAGCGGAGAATTGCGGTACAGCTCGCGATAGCGCACCTTGCGTGGCACCGCGCGCTCGGGTATGGGCTGCGCCGACACCACGATCGGAACCATGGCCAGGGAGATCAGCACTGATATCAGCATGAAAGGCGTGGGCGTGAGCGGGTTGGACAGCAGTAGCAGGAACTGTGCCGCGCCGAGGCCCACATACAGTACCAGCATGTAAAGCGCGAGCAGCCGGCCGCGATTCGCGCGGCTGGCGCGATCGTTGAGCCAGCTCTCGGCTACGATGTAGATGCCGGCGAAGCATAGCCCCGAGACCAGGCGCATTGCCCCCCAGGTCAAAGGGTTGACGAAACTGCCTTGAACCAGAATCGACGCCGAAGCGATGGCCGCGAGTGTAGCAAAGACGCGGATGTGTCCAACTCGCAGCAGCAACCGCGGCGCTGCGGCCGTGCCCAGCAGATAACCCACGTAATAGCAGGACATGATCACGCCGGTCACCGGCGGCGGAAATCCCTCGAGTGTGGCACGCAGACCCAGCAGCGTACCCTGCAGGCCCGCGCCCAACATCAGCACGCCCATACCGAGCAGCAGCGGCCATGTCGTGGCGATCGTATTGAGGGGCACGGCACCTACGGTTTGCGCTGGCAGAGCGCAAATATGGAGCGGCATGATATACCCTAAATATCCACGCGCGGGGCGCTTGCTACATCGCATGACGGCAAGGAATATATCGATCGACGCTGACGCACGCGTGGCCCGGGTTGCGCGCCGTTGCGGTATTGGCATCTTTGCCAGCGCCTGGTTGCTTGCAGCCGGTGCGGCCGGCGCAGACATCCGCTTGCCGCGGCTGGTCGGCGACAACATGGTTTTGCAGCGTGATGCGCCGCTCAAGCTGTGGGGCTGGGCGGATCCTGGAGAGCGTATCCAGATGCGTTTTCGCAATCAACTGCGACGCACTACCGCGGATGCCGGCGGCGCATGGTCGGTTACGCTGGCTGCCGTGAGCGCCGGAGGCCCGTATCAGATGCAGCTGATCGGTAAACACGCAGTGACGCTGCACAATATCCTGGTCGGCGACGTCTGGCTGGCATCCGGTCAATCCAACATGGAGTTTCCGCTGCGCCGGCAAGGCGGTTTTGGTGGCGTCAACAATGCAGAACATGAAGTCAGCGGCGCATATTTCCCGCGCCTGCGCCTGCTGCTGGTCAACAAGGAAACCGCCTTGAAGCCCAAAAGCGATGTGACCTCGCAAGGCTGGCAGGCGGTTATACCGGCGACGGCTGCGAATTTCTCCGCGGTCGCGTATCTGTTCGGCCGCGAACTGCAGCAACGCTATCGCGTGCCCATCGGATTGATCGAGTCGAGCTGGGGCGGCACGCCGGCGGAGAGCTGGACCAGTGATCTAGGGCTGCAACGCCTGCCGTACTTTGCCGCATCCATTGAGCGCCGCTCGCTCATCGACGCCCGGGCCCTGGCCGACTACGACCAATACCTGGCTAGCCGAAATGACTGGTACCGATTACATGGGCGCGAAGATCGTGGCCGCGTGGATGGCCAGGACCTCTGGGCTGCGGCCCCGTACCAGGCTATCGATTGGCCGACAACCACCGAACCACAGCCATGGCCACTCAAGACCACGAAGGATTTCGACGGCACCATGTGGTACCGAAAGACGCTCGACATACCAGAAAGCCTCGCCGGCAGTCCGCTGCGGCTGCACCTCACCTCACTGTTGCAGGCGGATACAACCTACTTCAACGGCAGCCGGGTTGGAACGACCACCGGTGAAATCGCGGAACGGGACTACCCGGTACCGGCGCAGCTGGTGCAACCCGGCAGCAATGTCATCACCGTTCGGATTTCCGGAGAATATGCCTCGGGCGACGGCTACGTCGGCATGCTCGGCGAAGCCGCCGATTTGTACGCTCAGATCGGCTCGGAGACACTGCCGCTGGCGGGGACCTGGTCGTATCAAGCCGGCCCGGATGTGACCGCGCTGCCCGATCCACCGCCGCTGGCGGAATTCATGAGCCGATATCCACAGGCCCCGGCGCTGCTCTATAACGCCATGATCGCGCCTCTGACTGGCTATAGAATCAAGGGCGTGATCTGGTATCAGGGCGAAGCCAATGCGAATCGCGCGGTTCAGTATCGAGTGCTGTTTCCGGCAATGATCCGGGACTGGCGTTCGCACTGGGGTTACGAGTTTCCGTTTCTATTCGTGCAGCTGGCCGGCTTCGGCAGGCAAAAGCCGCAGCCCGCGGACTATCCGTGGGCCGAGCTCAGGGAAGCTCAGGCTGCAGCGTTGGCACTACCGCATACCGGCATGGCAGTCGCGATCGATATCGGCAATGCGAGTGACATTCACCCGAAAAACAAACAGGACGTGGCGCATCGACTGGTATTGGCTGCCGAACTGGCGGCCTACTCCGAGCACATCGTCGCCTCCGGGCCCAGCTATCGTTCCATGCAGATCGAAGGCAACCGTATTCGCCTGAATTTCGCAGGCATTGGATCAGGACTTGAACTCAAGGATCCGCGGGACGGGGTGCGCGGTTTTTCCATAGCGGGCGATGACGCTCACTTTGTCTGGGCGCGCGCTCGATTGGAAGGCAATGAGGTGTTGGTATCCGCCGATGCAGTGAGCGCACCGGTAGCCGTGCGCTACGACTGGGGCAACACCCCCGATGGAAATCTGTATAACCGTGAAGGCCTGCCGGCCGCGCCGTTTCGCACCGACGCACCTCGCCACTAGTAGGGATGCCATCATGACAATCCGACTCAGCCCGGAAGAGCACCGACAGCTGCAACCCGCGGAGACGCACGCTTTTGCATCACCCATCCCGTGCCAGGTGATCTCAAACGGAGAGTTCCTGCCGGCTCCGCAGGGCGAACTGCAGAAGCGCTTCGAAGCATGCCTCAAGCAGCGGGCCGACATGCTGGCGAAAAAACACGGCATCTCGCGCCGGACTTTCCTACGCACCGCCTCGGGTATGGCGAGCGCTTTTCTGGCCATGAATGAGGTGTACGGGGCGGTGTTCCGGGTCAGCGAAGCCGAAGCGGCCGATGCCGAACTCGGTGATGAGCATGCCGGCCTGCTCTCAGACCAGTTCGTCATGGACGTCCATACGCACTTTCTGCGCGATGATACGCGACTGCAAGCTTTCGTCGATTTGCGCACCGACACTGGCCAGCGCGGCTACAACCCCGCGCTGGCCAGACGGCCGCAGACCATTGAAGACCTCAAGTTTCCCACCTACGTCAAGGAAATGTTTCTCGACAGCGATAGCAAGATCGCCGTGTTGAGTGGCGCGCCTTCCGACATTCCGCGCGACTGGATGCTCAGCAACGACAGCATCCGCAGCGCCTGCGATCGGGTCAATCATTTCGCCGGTTCCCAGCGCATGCTGCCGCATTTTATCTTCGTGCCCGGTCAGCCCGGTTGGCTCGAGGCCATCGACCGCGGCATCGAGCTGCTCAAGCCCGCCGGCTGGAAGGGCTACACCATTGGCGACAACACGCATAAGGAGATCAGCCGCTTTCCCTGGCGCATGGACGACCCTGCCATCACCTATCGCGGTTATGAGAAATTCGTCAAATCGAGCAGCCGCGTCGTTGCCGTTCACAAGGGATTATTTCCGCCCAGCGATGAACAACGCTTTCCGCGATTGACGCAGTACGCGAAGGTCAATGATGTGGGCCAAGCGGCCAAGGATTGGCCGCAGCTGGATTTCCTGATCTACCACGCGGGCTATCGTTACATCGGCGGCGACAACCCAGCGCTGGCTGCCAGGCATTTCGACGACACGGGACGCATGGATTGGGTCAGCGATCTGGCTGAGGCCCCTGCCAAACACGGCGTCACGAATATCTATGCCGATGTCGGCGCAAGTTTCGCCGCGGTTTGTTTGAGTCATCCGCGCGCCGCCGCCGCCATGCTCGGAATATTGATCAAGGGTCTCGGCGCCGATCACGTGCTGTGGGGCACCGATTCGCTCTGGTTCGGTTCACCACAGTGGCAAATTGAGGCGTTCCGGCGCATGGAGATACCCGAAGACATGCAGCGCAAATACGGTTTCGCGCCGCTCGGCGCCGCCGACGGGCCGGTCAAGCGCGCCATCCTGGGCGAGAATGGCGCGCGCGTATATGGCGTCTCAGGCCAGCATGCCGGCGCGGGCTGGCGCGATGATGCCCTGGCCGCGCAGCGCGTGGCCTACCGTGCCGGCGCACCGCAACGAAGTAATCTTGCCTACGGTTATGTGCGTCAGGCGCCGAATATTTAACCGAGGATCAGCAGTCATGCAGGCGATAGCTCTCGCGGGTCGAGCTTCTGCGATTATTCAGGCGCACGTGCGATGAATGCACCCGCCAACACCGAGGACCGCTCGCGCTCCCGCTCCATGGTCGCCTCACCGGCAGGTGTGCTGGCCACAGAGAGCGTGCTCGCCTCGCAGGTCGGCGCTCGCATTCTCGAAGACGGCGGCAATGCCATCGATGCGGCGATCGCCGCCAACGCCATGATGGGTTTGGTCGCGCCCATGAACGATGGCATCGGCGGCGATCTGTTCGCGATCGTGTACGAGGCGAAAAGCGGCAAGCTGTACGGCATCAATGCCTCGGGCTGGGCGCCGATGGCGCTGACCGTGGACTATCTCAGGCACCAGGGCATCGAGCAGATGCCACAACAGGGGATCCACTCAGTGACCGTTCCGGGTGCGGTCGCCGGTTGGGACAGTCTGCTCAAGCGCTTCGGCAGCCAGGGCTTCGCGCAGCTGCTTGCCCCCGCGATCGCCTACGCGGAGCGCGGATTTGCGGTGGAAGAAATCGTGCACGGCTATTGGCGTGACAGTGAAGCGATTTTGAAGCAAGACCAGGCAACCGCCGACACCTACCTGCCGCACGGCCGGGCGCCCGCGAGTGGCGAGCTGTTCAAGAATCCGGATCTGGCCTGGAGCTACCGACAGATCGCAGCCGGCGGCAGAGACGCGTTTTACGCCGGCGCGGTGGCGAGCAAAATTCTCGCGACCTGCGCCGCTCATGGCGGGAGCATGCAGCCCGCTGATCTTGCCGAATTTGAGCCCCAGTGGGTCGATCCGATCTCGACCACCTACCGCGGGTGGAGCGTTTATGAGCTGCCGCCCAATGGACAGGGCATTGCCGCTCTTGAAATGCTCAATATCATGGAGCAGTACCCACTGCGTGCCATGGGGCACAACTCGGCGCGCGCGTTGCACACCATGATCGAGGCGAAGAAGCTCGCCTACGCAGACATGGTGCGATACGTTGGTGATCCTGAGTTCGCGAAGATTCCCGTCTCGGGCCTGAACTCTAAACAGTTCGCGGCGTTACGGGCAGAGCTGATCGACCCCAACAAAGCCAATTGCGAGGTGCTGCCCGGGGAGCCGCCTGACACCGACCGCGGTACGACTTATTTGGCGGCCGTGGATAAGGGCGGCAACATGATCTCTCTGATCCAGAGCAATTTTGCGAGCGTCGGCTTCGGCTCCGGTCTCGCGGCCGGCGGCGCGGGCTTCGTGCTGCAGAATCGCGGTGCCCTGTTCACGCTCGAGCGCACGCATCCGAACGCGCTGGCCGGGCGCAAGCGCCCCCTTCACACCATCATTCCAGGGTTCATGCAGAAAGCCGATACCCGCATTGCCTTTGGGATCATGGGTGGCTGGAACCAGGCCCAGGCACACGCCCAGTTTGTGTCGAACGTGGTCGACTATGGCATGAACATTCAAGCTGCACTGGATGCAGCGCGCTTTTCAAAGGATACCTTTGCGGGCTGCGATGTGAATCTCGAAGCGCGCATCGCGCAAGCCACATGCGATGAACTCGCGGCCATGGGCCATCAGATCATCATGCGCGGGGATTTTTCATCGCTGCGCATGGGCGCTGGTCAGGCGGTTGCGCACGATACCGCCCTGCAGATGAATTTCGGCGCCTCCGATGCGCGCAAGGACGGCGCCGCCGTGACGGAACTGTTTCGCTTTCAATAAAGCGACTTGGAATCTGCGGCGGGCTGACCGGCGTTGATGATCATAGAGGACGTCGAGTGAAGCCTGGAAGAAACGACAGCTGCCCATGCGGTAGTGGCAGCAGATACAAAACCTGTTGCGGACGAATTGCATCGCCGGCGCCCGCTGCCGCACCCCCGCGCCAACAGACGCTTACCTCCGAAGACCCTGACGCCCACTACCAGCTCGGGATTACGCTGAGGTTACAAAATCGCACCGCCGAAGCCGAAGCCAGCTGTCGCAGAGCGCTGGCGATCGATCCCGAGTTTGCCGCAGCAGTGGTGTTATTGGCGGACTTGCACGCCGACCAGGGACAATTTGCCGCGGCCGAGGCGTTGTTCAAGCGTGCCATCTTGATCGAGCCGGAATTGCCTCGAGCCTGGGCGGGCATCGCGCACTTGCGGAAAATGACCTGTGAGGATGCCGGCTGGTCGCTGCAGGCACAACGTATTGCGGATGCGAGTCTGCCACCTCGGCAGGAGATTTATCTGCGCTATGCACTGGGCAAGTATTTCGACGACCTAAGGGATTTCGACCAGGCGTTCGTCAACTTCAAACGCGCGAACGATCTGACCAAGGGCTTGCTGGGCCCATTCGACCGAGGCAATCTGACTCGGGTAGTTGACCATTTCAGCCAGGTCTACGATCGGCGATGGTTGAAGCAGGCGCGTATCTCGGCGAGCTCATCCGCGCGTGCAGTATTCATCGTCGGCATGCCGCGCTCCGGCACCTCGCTGGCCGAGCAGATTCTGGCCTCGCACCCGGCGATTCACGGCGCCGGCGAACTGACGTTCTGGAAAGGCGCCGCGGCCAGCTATCAATCGAGTGCGCTAAGCCGCGACGCGAGCGCGAGCACATTGTCCAGGCTGGGCGACGACTATCTGCGCCTGCTGCAGGATCTGTCCCCCGGCGCGCTGCGGGTAGTGGACAAAATGCCCGCCAATGTTCTGTTTCTCGGACTGATTCACGCAGCGCTGCCAGAGGCCCGCATCATCCACATGCAGCGCAATCCGATCGACACCTGCCTATCCATGTACTTTCAACATTTTGAAACCCCGCATCCCTATGCGCACGATCTGCAGGATCTCGCGCACTACTACCGCGAATATCTGCGCCTCATGAAGCACTGGCGATTGACTCTACCTCTGGGAGCGATTCTGGACGTACCGTATGAAGGCATGGTTGCCGATCACGAGGCTTGGAGCCGCAGGATGCTGGAATTCATCGGCGTGCCGTGGCACCCGCAGTGCCTTGATTTCCATTTGACCGGCCGCACGGTCATGACAGCCAGCAAATGGCAGGTACGACAAAGGATCAGCAGCGCATCGGTTGCGCGCTGGCGCAATTACCGAAAATTCGTTGGCCCGCTGCTGAGCCTGGATGCGGGCGCGAATGCCTGACCACGGGCATCGGACGACCGGTATCATCGAGGCGATTCAGCTACCGCCGGCGCTGGCGGCACCGGCTCAGCCATATCGTCCAACTGCAGGCTCCCAAGCCGCAGGTAGCAAAGCCTGGCAACGCCGACCGCGGCGAGCAGGCCGACCACCATCGGCACGGCGGCCAGAACAAACAGCCGCTGCACCGGCAGCCTCATGCCGATAAGCAGGCCGCCAAGCAACGGACCGAATACCGAGCCAAAGCGCCCTATTCCCAGCGCCCAGCCAACGCCTCTGGAACGAAAGGGTGTGGGATAGATCAGTCCCGAGGCGGCGTTGTTGCCGAACTGTGCCCCGAGGGTACACAGCCCGGCCAGCGTTACCGTGGAGGCCACGCTCACAAAGGAGACGCCGGGAAGACCGATTGCCGCAATGGCCGGAGCCGCGCACAAAAACAATATTACGACCGCAGCAAAACCGTATCGGCCCAATACCAGGCTGACCAGCAATCCCCCCAGGGTGCCGCCGTAGTAATAGCAACTGGTGGCCATACCGCTCTGCGTGGCCGTCAGCCCGCTGTTCTCGAATATCAGCGGCAGCCAACTATTCAGAAAATAGTTCGCCATCAGTGCGCTGGCGAAACAGACCCAGAGCATGGGTGTCACCCAAGTCAGCGCACCGCCCAGGATTTGCGGCAATCCGGAACCGCCGGCGTGCGGGGCCGGTGCAATCACGAACAGTGCATCCTGGTCGATGGGCAGATCGCGCCGGAGCCGTCGCACTGTCGCCACCAGCTCGGAGTGCCGCCGGGGCCGCGAAGCCAGGTACTTGACCGATTCCGGCAAGCTGCACCAAAGACAGGCGGCGACCACCAGCGGAGCCAGCCCGCCGATCCAGAACATAATCTGCCAGCCGTATCGCGGGATGAGCCACGCCTGGACATGTCCGGGGATGCTGCCGCCGGCCGTAATCCCGGTAAACATCAGCACTATCAGCATAGCGCGGAGTCGTTTTGGCGCGAGCTCGGAGTTAAGCGCCACGGTATTGGGCATCAGCCCGCCGATGCCTATTCCCGAAAAAAGCCTTAGAAACACCATCTGATCGAGATTCGTTGCCCAGACCAGCGCCAGAGTGCCGAGCCCATAAACAACAGATCCGGCGATGATGGCGTTCTTGCGGCCCAGCCGATCGCCCATGTATCCGAGTATTGGGGCACCAAGCAAAATGCCGAACAAGCTCGCGCTCAACGCCGGTGCGAAGGCCTTCGCGGCAAGGTGCCAGGTTCTGGCCAGTTGAGGTGCGGCGGACGCCAGGGCGGAGATATCGTAGCCGTCGGCGAGCATCGCCAGGAAGCTCCACAGCAGTAGCATGATGTTGAAGCGACCGAACTGTTGCTCGTCCACCAATTGCTCGATCTGCAGTACTTGAGGCACAGCTTCACCGGCACTTGAGGATGAGCATCTAACTTGCATGCAGCCGCCTAATTTGACAAGCGCGCCGGACATACCTGCGCAGCGCAGCGTCCGCCGGAGGCAGTTTGACCCTGACGGCCCTCTGTGGCTTTGGATTGTGTCGTCGGCCGGTTACTATCGCGGGATTGAACAAGTCCGATGAATGGCAACGCTGCGGAGTGATCCATGCTGGGCTCGAAGATATTTACCACTGCGGACCAGCAGAGATTTGCGCTCCAGACCGGCGACTACAATCCCATGCACATGGACCCGATCGCAGCGCGCCGCACCCAGGCCGGCGCGCCGGTGGTTCATGGCATTCACACTCTGCTGTGGATGCTGGACGAGCTCTGCGCACAGCATGGCGAGCTCGCCCAGGCCGCCGCTCTCAAAGTGCGCTTTCCCAAAGTGATATACGTCGGCGACCGCGTCGAAGCCCGCATCGTTCAGCGTACCGCGACATTACTGCGCGCGCAGGCCTGCGTCGACGCAATGGTAGTGGTCAGCGTGACCATAAACCTCGGTCCCATTCCGGTGGCGCCGCCATCGTCCCTGTGCCCTTCGGCCGCGCTGCTGGAACCCCGGCATGTGCCTGCCGACCTGACGCTGCAGGAAATGAAGGAGCTCACTGGCCGAATATCCTTCGCCATGCAGATCGCAGCGATGCAGAGCGCTTTCCCCGACGCTTCGCGGCTTCTCGGCGCCCAGCGCATCGCGGCCATCGGCTGCAGCAGCTATCTGGTGGGCATGATTGTGCCAGGATTGCACTCCATCTATGGCGGCCTGGAACTTCAGTTCACCACCAATGCCGCACCGGCCGATGAACTGCATTTCGCCGTGACCGCCGTCGATGCGTGCTTTCGCCGTGTGCAATTGAGCATCGCGGCGGCCGGCCTGTCGGCTTCATTGACGACCTTCAGCCGCATACCTCCAGTGTCGCAGCCGCCCATGAACCTGATCGCCGAACAGGTGGCGCGTGACGAATTCACGGACTCGATCGCCCTGGTGGTCGGCGGTTCGCGCGGACTCGGAGAACTCACCGCAAAGCTAGTCGCCGCCGGTGGCGGCAGAGTGATCGTCACTTATGCCAGCGGCAAAGCGGATGCCGACAAGCTGGCGGCGCAGATCAATGATTGGGGTGGAAACTGCGAGGTCGTAGCCTACGACGTTCGCCAGGACGCACAGCGGCAATTCGAGGCGCTCCCACAAGCGCCGAGCCACCTGTATTATTTCGCGACACCAACCATCTCGCGACGCAAATCCGGTCTTTGCGAGCGCGATCGGCTTGAGGAGTTCCACGAATTCTACGTGCATGGATTTCTGCGAGTGGTGCAAGCGGGCATGCTGCGCGCGCCCGAAGGTCTCGCGGTCTTCTACCCATCCAGTGTGTTCGTGCAGGAGCGGCCGCAGGGCATGACTGAATACGCCATGGCCAAATCGGCCGGCGAGATACTGTGCGCCGATCTCGCAAGAAACTTCAAAAAACTACGCCTGCTCACCGAGCGCCTGCCGCGTCTGTCTACCGATCAGACGGCCTCGCTGATTCCAACCGCTGGCGCGAATTCGCTGTCGGTCATGCTGCCCATAGTTCGCCGGATGCACCAACGAATCCCCGCGGACGCGCCATCCCTGTCGATGCCGGTCGGGCCGGCGATCGGCATTGTTAGAAATGCCAATATAGAAATTCGCTGACGCCTCCGAGATGGGCGACACCCACTGCCACCACCGCCGCGACCGCCACGGCCCAACCAAACGAAATATTCCAGCTCAGTCGTAATCGCGGACCGGACTTGTACGGAGCCAGCGTATCGATACCCAGCGCGGGCTCATATCGCGCGAGAACTTGCAGCGAATTCGGACATAAAAAGGCCAGTAGTCCGAGCGCAAAAATCCACTCCAACAACGCGAAGAATCTGGTATCAATCGGCCCGAGGGCGACGCCCAGATTGCGAATCGCACCCGCCAGAGAGCCCAGGTGCTCAAACACGGTGGGAGGTACGGCGACGCCATGCCGCCCCGCCATACCTTGCAGCACATTCCAGGCGGTGGCCATGGTCGGCGACCTGAAAAATACCATGGCGCCCACGGCACAGAAAACCGTCAGCGCCCAGCCTAGCGGCGCCATCACCCGCTCGTATCGCTGTCTATCGGCCCATTGCCGCTGAGCCAGCAGCCGCCAAAGGTGATTGATGGACAGAAACACCCCATGAAGGAAACCCCAGAAGATGAACGTGTATCCGGCGCCGTGCCACAGTCCCGATATACACATGGTAAATATCGTCGGCAGCATCAACAAGGTAACGAATGAACCGACGGTCGTCTTGCGGCCGCCGAATCCCCGCTGACCCCTAGCCAAGCGTCGGCGAGTGAGCCAAAGGCTTAGCGGGTTGTATAAATAGGCAGTCAAAAACCGCGTCAGCGTCATATGCCAACGCAACCAGTAATCGACGATACTGGTAGCACGCAACGGCGAGAAGAAATTCGCCGGCAGGCGGATACCAAATAACCGCGCGATGCCGATTGCCATATCCGAATACCCGGAGAAATCAAAGTAGATCTGCAACGTAAACCCTATCGCCGCCATCCATGCATACAACAGGGTTATGGGATGGCCGCTCGCCGCCTGGTCGTAAATCGAGGTGACCATCGGCGCGATGCCGTCGGCCAGGAACGCCTTCTTGAACAGGCCGCCAAAGAACAGCGTCAGCCCAACCGCCATGTCCTCGCTGTTATAGCGGCAGGTGGCACGCTGAAACTGCGGCATCACCTCGCGATAGTGCACTATGGGTCCCGCGATCAATTGCGGAAAGAACAGCACGAACAGGCAATAGTCCTGCAAGGTAAATGACACCACTCGTTTGGCGGCTACATCGACCAGGAACGCGATCTTCTGGAAGGTGATGAATGAGATGCCCAGCGGAAGAATGATCTTGGCGAGCACGAAATTGGTTCCGAAGGCGTCATCGACCGCGCCCACGAAGAAATTGGCGTACTTGAAATAACCCAGAAAGCCGACGTTGAATACGATGCCGACAATGAGCACCGTCTTCACCAGAGCGCGTTTATCGTCGCGGGCGAGCCGCATGAGCAGGCGCGCGAGCCCGAAGTTGATCAAGATTGATGGCGCAATCAGCAACACATTGAGCGGGCGCCACCAAGCGTAGAAAAACAATGAGGCGGCGATGAGCCAGCGTATGGCCAGAACCCTGGAGAAGTGCCCGAATAGAAAGAAGATGGCCGCGGTGGCGGGCAGAAAGAAGAATATGAATTCGTAGGAATTGAACAGCATCGCTATTCCGGTGCCAACAGCAGCGCCTGAGTACGGCGTACGATCGCACCGACATCGTCGAATGACTCGACGTCGGCGACGCCATATCTCACGTTGAGCTCCATTTCCACCGTAGCGAAGAAATTGATATAGCTGAATGAATCCCAATCCGGCACATCGCTACGGCGCGTGGTCATGCTCAAGGCGATCGAATCGTCCTCAAGAAGATCGCCGACTATGCGGGAGAAAATACCCAGTAGCTCGCGCTCGCTCATGGTATGCCGATCAGAATCTAAGACGTCCACTGCATTACTCCATTACCGCGCCACGACGTTGGAGGCGTCCAGACACTCGTGAATTCGCGGAGCCGCGGCGTCCAGAAACGCCTGCGACCATCGCTCCGCGCTGGGCCGGTCAAGATGCGACTGGTCAAACGTGCTCAGATCCCTGAGCTGCGGCGCGATTAGCGTCAGGCCCAGCGCCTCGGCCAGTGCCTTGGCGGTGCCGGTATCGGTCGAACCGCCAGGCACCATGGTCAGCAGCACGCATCTACGGCTGACCGGAATGGAGGAAACAAAGGCGGCACCGCGCTCGGCATAGTCGGCAACCATTTTTTTATCGATCTTGGGATCATAAGTAACGGGGAACTGGATGTTCTCGCCGCCGGTGTGCGTATAAGCGCCGGTATCGATCGAGCGGTAAAACGCCTCAGTGGTACCGCAAATACTCGCAAGCCGGGAACACAGCAGTCGATGCGGAAGTTGCCACACACGCTTGCGCTGATAGCGTGAGTACGCACCGGTATCGTGCATCACCACATTGGCAGGCCCGGTTTCGGTCTGCTCGAAGAACTTGTCCAGATCGATCACATAGACTTTGGCGCGCGGTGTGATCTGCTTGAGAAGCGGCCATTCAAACGCGTAGTTCTCCCAATACGCGAAGCCCATCAAATAATAGGTTGCCGCAGCGGTTGAAAACCACTGCGCCGCAGCGTCGCTTGAAAACCCGAATTGCATACGGCTGCTGCCCAGGAAAAGCACTTCCGCGCTGGCGGCGAGATCTCGAACTTTGGGCTCAAGATCGAACCAGAATGCACCGTGATCGTAATCTCCATATTGCGTCGCGAAACAGTAGGCCAGATACCTATCGGCCCCATAGCCCGTCCCCGGGCAGGACAGAATGGTTTCTTGACGAAGCGTGTAGAGATAGGCGCCCAACGCTGCCATCAGACTGAACATAATGTAGGCGCCGACGCCAATGCGTGCGCTGAAGGTCTTCGCAACGGTGTCAGTTAGTATTTTTTTCATAGTTGCAAACGTATTTTATTTTATACATGTGACAGATGGCACAGACAAGCAGCAAAAACACAATGCGGCGCCGTTATGTAATACGCCTGCGCGCGATACCTATCGCCCAGCGTTGTTGAGCACGAAGCAACTTTTCCCAAACAAAGTATGCGATCGCCGGCTGCCGCGCTGCGCAGCACGTAGTTCGACGGTATGCGCTTAGTGCTCGCTAGCGCCGCTTAGGTATGGACGGCGAGAGCTTCGGGTCAATGCGCCGCAAGCGACGCTTGCTCGGTGCCGCCTCATGCCGGCCGAAGCCGTGCAGCGTAAGCGTCGACAACGACGAACGCCTGTCGCGGCTCTTCTGTGCGACAGGTATCGGGAAGATCTGGTTACAAGGATTTAGCTACGACGCCTGAACTCGCGCGCCGATCGCCCAAGGCCGGCGCACCTTAGTTGCCCGCCGCCAACATGTCAATCTGTTACGGACACTTCGCAGCGCCTCGGCCATAGCATGGCGACGACCGGCGGCGGCTGCGCGCAAGTGAAATGCGCATCGGTTCACACTCATCCACTCAATATTCAATTCGATATGCCGACTCTCCTTACAGAGTTCGCACCAATGCGATGTGGCCCCGGTGAATTTCTGCTCGAGATGCAAGCGCAGGCCACGCTGGGGACAAATATGCGGCACGCCACCACCCGGCATATGCGGCGGGTACTTCAACTGACACTCAGCTTGCTGCTGGTCGCAGAGCTGTCGGGCTGCGGCGGTGCCTCGGCCTTTTCCGGGGACTCCGGGAGCTCGTCCTCCGGCTCCTCCTCAAGCTCCTCTTCCAGTTCTTCGTCGGCATCCTCGTCCAGCTCCTCGTCGGGATCCTTTTCGAGTAGCTCCAGTTCGAGCGGCGCCGATGCGCGCGCCGATTTCCTGTATGAGGTTTCAGGCCTCAATAGCGGCGCGTCGGTCACCTTGCTTCTGAATGGCGGCTATCCGCAAGTGGTGACGCAGAATACCCCGAGCGGCGTCGAAGAATTCTTCATGAGCGGAAGTCCCGCCGCCGTTCTTGCATTGCCGATCACCGGCACCTATGCGATCACGGTGGAAACTCAACCCAGCGGGCAAACCTGCGCGGTCGCGAATGGCTCGGGCACAGTTGCCTTCGATAATCCCGTTGCAATGGTCACGTGTACGGCCTCCTCGGGCGCAGGCATGGCCTCTGTTGCCAGACAGGAGCTCGCAGTTCCATCAAGCGGCGACGGGATGTCGGCGCTGCGGCCGCGGCCGCGTCAGGCGGCATCGTCCTGGTCAGGTTCGACCGGTGATCTGTGGCTATTCGGCGGACAATCGGCCGACTCTGCCGGGGCTGCGCGCCTTCTCGGGGATTTCTGGAAATACGACTCAAACGCGCGCGAATGGCTGCAGCTCTCCGGCCTCGCTCGCGCGGGCTCCAGCCCATCGGATAACGATACATTTTCTATTCCGTCGGCTCGCAGCTACGCGGCATCGTGGATCGATGCGGCCGGCACGCTGTGGCTATTCGGGGGCCAGGGCCTGGGCGCCGGCGGGACGTCCGCCCTGCTCAACGATCTGTGGGCCTTTAATTCCTCAGCCGGCACGTGGACGCAAGCCATCCAGTCGAGAGGGCCCACGCCCAGTGCTCGCATGGCCGCCTCTTTCTGGGTAGACCCCTCCGGCATGCTTTGGCTGTTCGGGGGCTACGGCATGGATGCCACGGGCGCCGCAAGCCAGCTCGATGACCTGTGGCGCTATAGTCCGCAGTCGAAGAGTTGGCAGCAGGAAAGCAGTTCCGTCTCAGCAGCCGCCTCCAATTAGCGGCTGCCACACGCCTACGGGCTCAGCGATCCCTTCAAGACGAAGGTACCTTCCAATACGGCGACGCATTGACCACCAACGTAGGTGGCCACGACAGCGCCATCACGCCTGATTGTTCTTGCACGCAGCAGACTGGGTCGGCCTATTTCTATACCCTGATGAATGCTCCAAGCGCGCTGGGTGCGCTGATCGAGGCTCAGCGTCGCCAGGAGCGCCACCGTAGCCGCTGCCGCGCTTCCGGTGGCCGGATCTTCCACGATGCCGTCAAGCGGCGAGAACATACGCGCGCATAGTGCCGTCTCCTCGGCGCTGAATTGCGTGGCGCTCTCGCGCGTGTACGCGAATATGGCATCTGCCCCATCGAGCGGCATAAGCTCGCCGTATGCCGCAAGGTTGGGTTTGGCGCGGCTCAGCGCCTGCCGGGAACCCAGTTCCACGACCAGAAACGGCAGGCCGACGGACACGATCTGAGGAGCGTGCACAATCGTTACCACGTCCTGCGGCAAAAGAGACAGGCACATCGCGACGCTCGCCGGCGACAGCACCGTTCGTTGTGACAGAGCTTCCGGCGCGCGAAGCTCCGCGCCCACGATCGCGTCTCCCTCGCGCAGCAGCCGCAGCGGTACCAGTCCGGCGGATTCCTCGAACACAAAGCTGCCGCCGGCCGCCGCATCCTCGAACCGCCGTTCTCGCGAGAGCAGGAACGCAGTTCCAACATTTGGATGGCCCGCGAATGGTATCTCGGCGCGAGGCGTAAAGATGCGAATGTGTGCGGTGTGCGCGACATCCTGCGGCGGAAGTACGAAAGTCGTCTCGGAGTAGTTGAACTCCAGAGCGATGGCCTGCATCTGCGCCGCCGAGAGCCCCAGCGCATCCAATACCACGGCGAGCGGATTGCCGCCGAACATCCGATCGGTGAACACGTCGGCGGTGACATAGCGCCGCTTCATGAATGGGATCTTTCGTTACCTGACGACTTGGCCTACCGCGCCGGCGACCTGAGCGGCTAGCCCAGGTCGATTATCAGTATGCAGTGCGCTGCCGCCGCCAGCTGCTCGAGCATCGCGGCCATGGCAACGAGCGCCGCTCCACGGCGATGGGGATTGGCCTCACAGCGAAATGGCAGCGATTGATCGTTCAGCACGACGCCATTGACACCGCAGCCGGCGGCTCCTACTCGATAACGGACTTCGATCGCGCGCCCGCGCAACTGCATCTGCACGCGCAAGCCATCGAGCGCACTGGGCATGACGGGATCTATCCGTAGTACCTCCGATTCGCAGCTCACGCCC